>Ga0154722_1073_pt1 | contig 26882 bp, 29 predicted proteins | sample Rifle2008BG16ft_FD_105730 | JGI IMG/M metagenome (GOLD analysis project Ga0154722, IMG submission 105730) | Nitrospirae bacterium RBG_16_64_22 | reverse complement strand
CCTATAGTTATAAGTCTTTCCTCATCGGTAGAGTGATCTGGGTCATCAAAAGTTGCCGATAAGGGGTCATAAAATACTGTCATGGCTTCTTCAAATGGAACCTTATGTTTTCGCAAGCTTGAGATTGCTTTCTTATGATCCCACTCAAATTGCATTTCGACCGCCCGTTAATCATTTGTGGATATTATATCAGAAAATGGCTGACTAATTACATCTAAAACTTTTGTAGGCCCAACGTAAAGTTGAGGGGCGCGCCGCTTTTGGCGCGTCCCTCTCGAACGCCATGTTAGCCATCATTGCATTGGCTGCCTGATGATGGTTTTCCATTTCGATGGATCAACTTTCCGAATATCGCTCAAGTAAATTTCGTGATGTTTCCCAGTTCGTTTGCTCTTGGAGTCAATGAACTGATGCACCTTCTCAATCGTCGGCCCCTCTTCGGAGAATGGGCCAACATGCAGGATTTGCGCGCACCTACCTTCCGAAAAGGCTTCCAGACGTAGCTTGGAAATGGCCGTTGGGTTCTTTTTCTTTTTCACATCGGCGATAGCACTGTCGATGATTCCCGGTGTAACAAAGGAGGGCTGCATAATCATCATTGTCCATTTCCAGTTGGACTTGTCAGTGGTTGTAAACCTCGACATATCGTCAGCCCACCATAGACCTTCCAAGGGCATGACCCCATAGTCAATTGCCGACGCCCCCTTCTTGACCATGAACTTCACGGCATAGGAAACCATGAACAGAACCTCAACGGCATCGGAGTATGCCTGCGAGGTATTGGGATCGCCCACACCGTCCACCATCAAGTAATTCATCGTTGGGGCATCAACCTGGATAACCTCTTTGGCTGAGGGTTGATACAGATGCTTCAATTCCTTCTTGAGATCAACTTTCTCTATGGATGCTCCTGATGATGGCTAACGGTTCCTTTTAAGTTTATTCTACCTGGGTGGATAGGGTATGCGGGAACGCAGAGGATGTCAAGGCGTTTTCGATGAAATGGGTTGCGAATAGCGGAGAGGATGCGGTAATGTTATGCGTGATGGAACATTATACCGAATACCAGTAGGGCGGGAGGTACGATATGCTCGCGGGGTTAAAGGAGTATCTGTTGCGGAAGGGCCAGGTGAGGCCGAACCACGTTCCTCACTACATGAACTGGGTCTCCGCCTGCCAGGCCTTTCTGGGTGTTCCGGAATCGAGCGCGATCGGAACGGAGCAGAAGACCCGGTTCCTGGTCCACCTCGCGAAATTCCACGAGGACTGGCAGGTGAGACAGGCCGATTCGGCCCTGCGGCACTTCAATTACTTTCTTTCTCAGGAACTCGCGGGGCAGGAGCCGGCGGACGGCGCGCCCGGGGAATGGCAGGCGGTCGAGGAAAGGCTCCGAGAGGCGCTCCGGCTCAGGCGCCGCTCGCTCAGCACCGAGAAGTCGTACATGATCTGGGTGCGCGGCTTCAGGAAGTTCCTGAAGGACAAGGATCCGTCCCGGCTTGAGGGAAAGGACGTTCAGGATTTCCTGAGCCGCCTTGCCGTCGAAAGAAAAGTCTCCGCCTCCACGCAGAGCCAGGCGTTGAACGCGATCGTCTTTCTCTTCCGCCACGTTCTGGAGAAAAACATCGAGGGCGAAATCTCCGCCGTGCGCGCGTACCCGAAGAGACGCCTTCCCGTCGTGCTGTCCGCGCAGGAAGTCCAGCGCGTCTTCGACCGGATGACCGGCGTGAGCAGGCTCATGGCGATGCTCGCCTACGGGTGCGGGCTGAGGCTTACCGAGTGCCTGAGCCTCAGGGTGAAGGACGTGGACATCGAGCAGGGCATTGTCATAGTCCGGGCCGGCAAGGGGGACAAGGACAGGAGGACGGTCCTCCCGGAATCGCTGAAGGACGAGCTGATCCGGCATTTCTCGCAGGTACGGGCGCTCTACGACCTGGACAGGATGAAGGACCTTCCCGGCGTCTATCTGCCGGACGCTCTCGAAAGGAAGTACCCGAACGCCGGCAAGGAGTGGGCGTGGTTCTGGGTGTTTCCGTCGAAGTTGCTGTCGGTCGATCCGCGGTCGCACACCGTCCGGAGGCACCATATGCACGCCGCGTCGCTCCAGAAGGCGTTCAAGGCCGCGGTTGGGAAGGCGCAAGTCGCCAAGCCGGCGTCGGTGCATACGCTCAGGCACAGCTTCGCCACGCACCTCCTGGAGAGCGGCTACGACATCCGGACGATCCAGGAGCTGCTCGGCCACCGAGACCTCCAGACGACGATGATCTACACGCACGTGGCGACGAAGAACGTCCTGGGCGTGCGGAGCCCGCTGGATAAGTAGGGGGCCTTGCCCTTGGCAAGGCCGCGAAGCGGCGGGCGATGCCTGTTCGTCATGCCGACCGAAGGGGACTTCTCGGCCATCGTTGGCGCCGTGAAGCCGTTGTAACTCCAGGCTTTTCACTGCCGCTTCCAGGCGGAAGGCCGCCGGGCGGGAAAAAGTGGCGTGAGACCATTTCTCGGTGACGTCACCGAAATGGTCGCCCTTGTGGGTGGTGTGGTAGTCGCAACCGCATCAAATTCCGGCCGCGAAGGCCGCGTGGATAAGGAGCAACAACCCGCCCCTCGCTCTGCGAAAACGAGAGGGCTAAACCGTTACCGGCCCTTCCTGGAACGATCAGTTCGGCTCATTGCCATTGATTGGCTATGCCGCCTGCAATATGAACTCAACCTTCACTGCCTCGTACGGGAATTCAATTCCACCGTCAGTTGTTCGGGTGAGTATGCCTGCATCCAGCAGTGCGGTCACATCGCCGTGAACGGCCTTTACATCGCGACCGACACGCCTTGCCGCCTCTCGGATTGAGACCGGACCTGCACCGCATAGGGTCTTGAGTAGTTCCCAACGCTTGGACGTGAGCACCTGCCAAAGCAACTCGGGAGTGGCAAAACCAATATGCGCTGCGCGCTCAGCGCGGCCTGTCTTCATGGCTCGCGAAGCGTCAGAGAGCGTTTCTGCCAGCGAACTCACTTCAAGGACGACCGTTTTCATGATTCCACCTCGAAATGTCAGCGTTGAAGTCGGCCATCAATTGATCCGGTGTAGAGAACGCGTAAGGTGCTTCCACCGTACCGACGTGCCGGTGATCACCTTTGTTGCGTTCGTTGTCGTACAGCAGCACGCACTCGCCGGCGACTATGTAGGCCAGCCGATACTTGAAGCCGTGCATCGATGGCGGCACAGGCTTCGGCACGCGCGACACCGCCACTTCGACGAATGCATCCGGGGCAAGCACTACTCGCCGCCGAATCAGCGCAACGGCTTTCATGTGGGAGATGATAACAACAACCCTGATTGTTGTCAATTACTCCAACACCCAAGGAGGGGCGATTGCTTGAGGCCGAACGCAGAGCTAAGGAAACTTGGGGACGTTGCCAAAAGGGAAGCTTCAACAACAGCCCGCCAGCGTGGTATGTTGAAGCCTCCCTTCAACAACCAACGGGAACAAGTCGTGATACATCCATGCCGCGGCGGGACGGGTGTCGGACGGAATCTCGGGAAATGATCGAGAAGATCCCCGTCGAACAGCTTATGCCAGGAATGTTCGTCCACGACCTGGACTGCGGGTGGTTCGGGCATCCGTTCTTTACGAGCCGCTTCCGGGTGGACGGGGATCGGACGGTCGCGAAGATCGCCGAGGCCGGAATCCGCGAGGTTTACATCGACACCTCGAAGGGCCTCGACGTGTCGGACCTGTCGCTGGTTTCGGGCCGGGACGGGGGCGCGCGAATCGTCGGCTACGAGTCCCCCAAGCGGTGGAACATCGACCCGCAGATGTTCCTCTAGAAACAGGTGAATCGGTCAATGGGTGAATCGGAAAAGAAGGGTGAATGGGTCAATGGGTGAGTCGGTGAATCGGAAAACAAAAGTCGGTCGGGTGCCGCCCATTCACTCATTTCCCCACTCACCGATTCACCGTTCAACAACGGAGCGTTCCAATCCCAGAAGCCGCAACCTGGACCGGATGAGCGTCCGCGGGATTCTCCGCCTCATGGATGCCGAAGACGCGAAGGCCGTTCGGGCCGTGGCGAGGGAGAGCGCCGCGGTCGAACGGGCGATCCGCGCGGCGGTCAAGGCGTTTCAGGCGGGAGGGCGCCTCATCTACGCCGGGGCGGGGACGAGCGGGCGCCTCGGCGTGCTCGACGCCTCCGAGTGTCCGCCGACTTTTTCCGTCCCTCATACGATGGTTCAGGGGATCATGGCCGGAGGCCGCGCCGCTCTCGTCCGGTCGAAGGAGGGGGCGGAGGACAGGCCGGAGGACGGCGCGCGCGCGATCCGCGCGAAGCGCGTGGGGCCGAAGGACATGGTCCTTGGAATCACGGCCGTGGGGATGACGCCGTTCGTCGTCGGGGCGCTCAAAGAGGCGAAGAGGGGCGGCGCGGCCGTCTGGCTCCTTACCTGCAACCGGGAAGCAAAGAGGCCGCCCTACGCGGACGGGATCATCCGGTCCGTGACGGGTCCGGAAGTCCTGACGGGCTCCACCCGTCTCAAGGCGGGGACGGCGACGAAGCTCGTCCTCAACCGGATCACGACGGTTTCGATGGTCCTCCTCGGGAAGGTCTACGGAAACCTGATGGTGGACGTGGCGCCGAACTCGAGGAAGCTCGTGGCGCGTGGAAAGAGAATCGTCCAGGAGGCGACGGGCCTGCCGCCCGGAGAGGCCGCGCGGCTTTACGCACGCTCGGGCGGAAACCCGAAGGCGGCGATCGTGATGGTGGGGGCCGGTTGCTCACGCGTGGAGGCGAAGCGGCTGCTCGAAAGGCACGAGGGACGGATTCGTGAGGCGATGAAGGAGCGGAATCGGTGAGTCGGTGAATAGGTGAATAGGTGAGTCGGTGAATAGGTGAGTCGGTGAATAGGTGAATAGGTGAATAGGTGAATAGGTGAATAGGTGAATAGGATCTCCCTCTCCCCTCCGCGGGAGAGGGTCAGGGTGAGGGGGCTTGTGGCAGAAGCTTGAGAAGCTCCGGCAGGGCATCGATGAGGAAGTCGGGGTTTGAGGCGCGGACGACCTCCGGCGGCTTGTAGCCGTACGTCACGCCGCAGACGGAAATCCCCGCGGCGCGAGCGGCGGAGACATCCGTCGGCGAATCTCCCACCATCAAGGACTCGTTCGGCGGGATTCCTTCCGCCTCGCACACGCTCAGGAGCGGCTCAGGCGACGGCTTCCGGGCCAGCGGGCCGTCGCCGCCGACGACCTGCGCGAAGAACCCGGCGATCCCGAGCCCCTCCAGGACCTGCATCGTCAGGTATCGGCGCTTGTTCGTGACGACGGCGAGCTTTCGGCTCTGCGCCAGCGTCTCAACCGTCTCCCGGACGCCCGGGTAGAGCGTCGTGTGGTCGAGCGAGTGGGCGGCGTAGAATTCGAGAAACGCCGCGAGCGCGGCATCGAAGGCGTCTCGTTTGTTCTCCGGAAGGATTCTCTCCACCAGCTTCGTCACGCCGTCTCCGACGTATCCCTGAACCGTTTCCAGGGGGAGGGAGGCAAGGTCCACGGACGCGCGCGCGGCGTTGGCGGCGTTCGCCACGTCAACGCGCGAGTCGATGAGCGTGCCGTCGAGATCGAAGATGATGAGCCGGAAGCGGCGCGTGTCCATGGGAAGGGTGGAGAATCTATCAGGGGTTGGAGATCGGGTCAATTCGAAATCCGGCCGAAACCGGGCCGAAACGGAGCCTGGAATTCCCCAGGGATAGAAGAGAGAAGCCGGACCGTCCCGCCCGGCGATTTTTCCTTGACAGCGCCGGGGGAAAGTGTGGCATAGTACGTCTCGATTGTGGACCGGTTTTGCCCCCAGTTGAATGCAGAGACGACATCCAACCGCGAAGCCCAACGCCGCTTTGCGGTTTTTTTGTGCCTGCTTTCACCGGGACGGTTCGGCCTGACAATCCTCAACGGCTCGGAGATCCACCATTTATGGGGGTATCGGGCCGAGATCCCCGCACGCCGGGGGGTTCCGGTGAAAAGGAGGTGATTTGACAAATGGCAAGAGGAACCGTTAAGTGGTTCAATGACGCGAAAGGGTTCGGCTTCATCGCCCAGGAAGAGGGCAAGGATGTTTTTGTCCACTTTTCCGCGATCGAGGGTGATGGGTTCAAGACCCTCGCCGAAGGAGATTCGGTGGAGTTCGAAGTGACCCAGGGCCCGAAGGGGCCGCAGGCGTCCAACGTACGAAAGGTCTAGGGGTCTTCGGACTCATTGACCGCTAGGAAAACGGCCCGGCCCCGCTCAGCGGGACCGGGCCGTGTCTTTCCGCGCGTGCGTCGCGGCAACGTCCGGCTCAGCCCCATGCAAGGAGGCGCCTGATGAACACGATCGGCCGGAAGAACATGGTCTTCGGATTTGCCTACCTCGTGGCGACGCTCGGACTGGGGATGTTCCTGGCCAATAAGCTGACATCGGGGGACAAGGAGTGGTTCGCCAACCCGGGGCGGGAGCTTCTCCGCTCCGTCCACGCCCATGGGAATCTCGAATCCCTCCTGAACATCGTCGTGGGGTACATCATCTGCCGGCTCGCGATTTCGCACAGGCTCGCGCAGGCGATCTCCATCATCTTCATCGTCGGCGCAACCCTTCATTCCGGCATGCTCTACCTGGGCGGTCTGGGAATGCGGTGGGCTTTCTCCGCGACCCCGGTGGGGGCGGTCGCCCTTGTTCTCGGCGTCATCCTGATGATCTACGCCTCGGCCACGGGGATCAAGAAGAGCTAGAACCTTTACCAGGGGGGCGAGGGGAAGCTCGGGACGCGGAGGGAAGAGCGCTGACTCTTGAGCGACCACGGCGCGATCCCGGGGCCGAGCTCGGCCTTCCCGGAGCCCGCCGGGATCGTCCCCGGATTGCCCGACGATCCCTTGTTTTCCACGGCCGTACGGATGATCTTGTCCAGGAGCTTGGCCGAGATCGGCTTGTGGAGGAACTCCTGGGCGTCGAGCGACATCGCCTTCATGTACTGATTCAGCAGTCCCTGCGCCGTGATGACGAGGACGATCGTGTCCGGGGATTCGACCCGGAGCGTCCGGAGGATCTCGAGACCGTCTCCGTCCGGGAGGCGGATGTCGAGAAGGACCACGTCGGGGCGGACCCGCCGGAACGTCGAGATCCCCGAGGCCGCCGTATCGGCCGTCCAGACCGTGTAGCCGAGAGATTCGAGCCGAAGCTGGAGGGTGTAGAGAATCGCCTCGTCGTCGTCGATGATCAGGATGTTGAGGGGCGCGCCGTTGGTTGTCATAGCTGGGAAGCCTGCTCGATGAAGATGAAGACCGCCGCCGCGAGCAGTGCCGCCGCCCAGATCAGGGGGGACAGGAAAGACTGCGGTTCTGCCGGCGTGCCATTCACGTCTGTTTCCTCTGTTTCCTCAGGCGGCCGCTTTACGCCGCCCCGCTGTCGAAGGAAGGGGCGGCGGGAGGGCCGACCCCATGTCGGTCCTCCCGCATCGGAAAGAAGGGGATTCCTCTTTCCGCTCCAGAGAGTCCTCGGCCAAGAGAGCCTCTGGCACGCTCTCGTGAGTTGCAGGTCCAATGCCAATCGAAAGTTCCGGCTAGGCGAGAGTCCACAATGCCGATGTCTGGCCGGATAACAGCCTGAAATTCCGGCCGTTTCTACCAGGCGCCTGGAATCGATGTCTGGCGGGGGGACATCATTCCTCGAAGTCGGATGTATGGGGAGCTATACATACTGTGCATGCAGGCAAACAATTCATGACCTGAATTCGTCGAGATTGATCCCGTATTTCTTGATCAGATTGTAGAGGGCGATCCGCTGGTGTCCGGCCAGCTTCGCCGCCGTGCTCACGTTCCCCTTCGTGATCCTCAGCAGGTTCCGGACGTATTCCTCCTCGAACTCCTCTTTTGCTTCCTTGATCGTCTTGAAACCGCCCGGTTCCTCGCGCCGGGAGGGGAAGAGGTCCTCCGGAGAGATGTAGTTCTCGGCGGCCATGACGACGGCGTGCTCGATCCGGTGTTCCAGCTCCCGCACGTTTCCAGGCCATTCGTAGAGCATCATCCGCTGAAGGGCCTCGGGCTTGAAGCCTTGGATCTCCTTGTTCATCTGAATGGTGTACTTCTGGAGGAAGTGGTCGGCGAGCAGGGGGACGTCCTCCTTTCGCTCCCGGAGGGGGGGCAGGGAGACGGGAATCACATGGATGCGGTAGTACAGATCCTCGCGGAACGTTCCCTCCTCGATCGATTTCTTGAGGTCCTTGTTCGTGGCGACGACCAGGCGGACGTCCACCTTCCGGGGCGTGTGCCCCCCCACGGGGAGGATCTCCCGCTCTTGCAGTGCCCGGAGAAGCTTGACCTGCGTGGTGAGGGGTGCGTCGGCGATCTCGTCCAGGAAGAGGGTCCCGCCGTTCGCCGCCATGAAGAGCCCGTCCCGGTCGTCCGTGGCGCCCGTGTAGGCTCCCTTGATGTGGCCGAACAGCTCGTTTTCGAGGAGCGACTCCGGAAGAGCGCTGCAATTGACGGCCAGAAACGGCTCGTTCGCCCGTGGGGAGTTGTAGTGGATCGCCTTGGCGATCATCTCTTTCCCCGTTCCGCTCTCGCCCAGGATGAGGACGGTGGAGGGGGAGGGCGCCACTTTGATGATCTGCTCGAAGACGAGCTGCATCGCGGGACTCTTCCCGACGATGTTCTCGAGGTGGTACTTCTCCAGGAGGTCCTGCCGGAGCCTCTTGATCTCGCGCGTGAGACTCTGTTTCTCCAGCGCCTTCTTGACGTGCAGGGCGAGGTCGTTGTCGTTGAACGGCTTGGTCAGGTAGGAGTAGGCGCCCTTCTTCATCGCCTCGACGGCGTTCTCGATGCTCCCGTGGGCCGTCAGGATGATGACCGGGATCTCCGGGTTGACGAGTTGGACGTCTTCCATGAGCTGGATTCCGTTCCGCTCGGTCATCTTGAGGTCCGTGATGACGAGATCGAACGGTCCACCCTTGACGAGGTCGAGGGCGTCGCGCGCGTTCGCGGCGGTCGAGATCCCGTATCCGACCGATTCGAGGCGCATGCGGATGACCTCGAGGATGTTCTCGTTGTCGTCGACGATCAGGATCTTCTCTTCTGGCATGGCGGCTCCCATCCGTGGTTTCAAACGAGCGTGTCAGTTCCGCTTCTTCCGCTCCAGATCCTCGAGCTTGATGTGGGCTTCCTTGAGTTTCTGGATCTCGTTCCGTAGTTCCTGATTTGTCTTGTCCGCGGCCGCGGCCCGGCGGGCCAAGTCGACCATGACCCCGGCGTCGTCGGCGCGCGGGTGCGAGGGGTGGCGCTCGACCAGGAGCGCGAGGTCCTGCAGTCCCCGGGCCGGGTCGCCGACCGGATTACGGGGGGAGAGATGCGTCTTGGCCGACCAGTAGAGGATCTCGCCGGCGAGCGCCGGGGACGAAGGCTGGCGCCGCGCCGCCGCTAGCTCCGACTGGGCGCGGGCGAAGTTCCCGTCCCGGTAGGCGCTGATTCCCTCCGAGAGATGGCTCTTGGCCTGCCGGTCGAACGCGAATGCGTCGACCCGGTGCTGGACGTCGGCGCAGCCGGCGGCCCCCCCGAGCAGGAAGATGAGGGTCAAGGCTGTTCTTCGCATGGGCTACGTGTCTCCTGTGGTGACGGGTGTGCGGGCGACGGGGAGGACGAAGGCGAACGAGGCCCCCTCGCCGGGATGGGACTCGACCCATATCCGTCCCCGGTGTGCCTCGACGATGTGCCGGGCGATGGGAAGCCCGAGGCCCGTTCCACCCGAGGCCCCGGTCATGACGGGATCGACCTGATGGAACTTGTCGAAAATGCGAGCCTGGGCCTCCGGCGGGATTCCCCGTCCCGTGTCCTTGACGGAGACCTGGACTCCCTCGGGCGTCTCCGTGCTGGAGAGGGTAACCGTCCCGTCGCGTTCCGTGAACTTGATCGCGTTGTGGAGAAGATTCGTGACGACCTGCTGGATTCGGAGTTCGTCCATCCGGATGACGGGAAGATCCGGCGAGATGAGGGAGACCATGTGGACCCCCTTGCCGACGGCGAGCGGCTGGATTTCCTGGACGGCGTGCTTCAAGACCTCCTCGACTCGCGCCGGGTGGACGTTGAGGGGCATCATCCCAGCCTCCATCTTGGACAGGTCGAGCAGATCGTTGATCAGCCGGAGGAGCTTGTCGCCGTCGTTCTCGATGATCTTGAGGAGGCGTTCCTGCTTGGGCGTGACGGGTCCGGCGACCAGGTCCTGCATGAGGCTGGTCGCCTCCTTGAGCGACGTGAGCGGGCTCCTCAGCTCGTGCGAGAGACACGAGACGAAATCCGCCTTCATCCGGTCGAGTTCTCCCAGCTTCGCGGCCATCTGGTTGAAGGACCGGGCAAGCGAGCCGAGCTCGTCGGGCGACGGGTCGTCGAGGGCGTAGGCGAAATTTCCCGAGGCGATCTGGCGGGTTCCATCGTCGAGCTTCCGGACTCGCTCGTGGATGGAGCGGACGATGACGAGGGCGATGGAAACGCTCGCCAGCCCGGCCAGGACGACGGCGAGGATCGTGGCTTGCCTGGCCTTGTCGGCCTGGGCGTTGGACGCGATCACCGCGGCGTCGAGCGACCGGCGGCCGTCCGAGATCATCGTCGTGATGAGTCCGTAGAGCTCTTCGAAGACGGGGGGCGGGACCTCGTCCAGCGAAACCGGCTTGCCTTCCGCCAGCCGGGCGGCGCGGGCGGAGACGTCTTCCGCGTAGGCCGCGTGGAGGGACGCCGTCTTGTCCAGGGTGCCGCGCTCGTCCGGGCCGGCGGACATCCCGGCCATCCGCTTCACCACGCGGTCAAAGGCCTCGCCCCTCTCCCTGAACAAGGAGAGGTAGTCGGGGTCTTTCAGGATGAAGTACTTGGCCTCGTTCCGGGCCTCGGCGATGAGGTGCTCCAGGATGTCCGAGCGCGATTGGGCCAGGACGAGATCGCGGCGCAGTACGGTCTCGGTGATGTTGTTGAGAATCGAAAAATTGTAGATTGCGTATCCTCCGGAGGCCATGGCCAGGCCGACGACGATACTGTAGCCCAGGATGATCTTCCGGGCGAGAGATGGTTTCGCGAATGGATATGGCACCATGATGATCCGAGGCGGGCCGATCTTGGCTTCAGACAGCCTTCGGAAGTATAGCAGAATTCCGGTCCTTGTCCATCGGAGCTTTCGAGCGCCTGGGGAGCGCTCAGGGCGCTCGATTCGAGCTTGACCGGGTTCAGCCGGTCGAGTAGAAGGAAGCGGTTTATCCTTCCACAGGGAGGTGCCGAATGCGCCACGCAGTGGGTTTCCTCGTGTTCGCCGCGTCGTCCGCTCTGTTCGCGTGCTCGCCCGCGCCGGCGACCTCTCCTCCTTCGAGGGAGCCGCCGGCCCTGGCCGCCGATTCCGAGCGGCCCGCCCATCCCGTCAAGGTCCTCCAGCCGGCGAAGCCTCTCAAGGTCAAGATCAAGAAGACCGCCAAGGACGAGATCGTCTGGGAGATCGAGGGGGGAGACCTGGATCAGGTGGTCCGGGCCACGCACCGCCTGAAGAAAGAATTCCCGTAGGACACGACACGCGGATGGAATGCCGGTTCGCCAGGCTGTTGGGAACCGCCTGACCGCCTATCCGCCCGTCTGCCCCATCTTCGCAGGTCCCGGAAGGTGACACGCGACGAGCCGGCCGTCCTCCCTCGGCGTGAGCGCGGGGACGGCCGAATCGCACTGGGGCATCCGGAGGGGGCACCGCGTGTGGAACCGGCAGCCGGGCGGCGGGGCGGCCGGGTTCGGGAGGTCTCCGGGGAGAAGTATCCGGTCACGCTTCCGGGTCGGATCGGGGACGGGGACGGCCGACAGGAGGGCGGCCGTGTAGGGATGGTGCGGGAGTCCGAAGACCTGGGCGTTCGTTCCCGTCTCGACGAACTGTCCCAGGTACATGATGGCGATCCGGTCGCTGAAGAACCGGACGACGTTCAGATCGTGCGAGATGAAGATGAAGGAGAGGTCGTACTTCTCCTTGAGGTCCTGGAGCAGATTGAGAATCTGGGCCTGGACGGAGACGTCGAGGGCGGAGACCGGCTCGTCGGCGATGAGAATCTCCGGCTGGACGGCGAGCGCGCGGGCAACGCCGATCCGCTGGCGCTGGCCGCCGGAGAATTCGTGCGGATAGCGGGACGCGGCGTCCGCCGGAAGGCCCACGGTCTCCAGAAGCTCGGCGACTCTTTCCCGCAGGGCCGTCCCTTCCGCCAGGCCGTGGATCCGCAGAGGCTCTCCCACGATTCCGCCCACCCGCATCCGCGGATTGAGGGACGCGTAGGGGTCCTGGAAGACGATCTGCATCCGCCGCCGGACCTGGCGGAGCTCCCGCCGGGAAAGGGCGAGGACGTCCGTTCCGTCGAGGCGGATCGCGCCCGACGTCGGTTCGATGAGGCGGAGGACCGCCCGCCCGAGCGTCGACTTGCCGCAGCCGCTCTCGCCCGCGATGGCGAGGACCTCGCCCTTTTCCAGATTCAGTGAGACGCCGTCCACGGCCCGCACGGGAGGGCGCGGACGGCCCCACCAGCCGCTCTCCACGGGGAAGTGCTTGGTCAGGTTTTCCACGGCGAGAAGAGGCGGGGCGCTCATGCTTCGCCCGGCCGGAAGCACCGGACGGCGCCGGTTTCGGAGACGGAGACGAGATCGGGAGCTTCGGACCGGCAGCGGTCGACGGCGATGGGACAGCGCGGCGCGAAGCGGCAGGCCGAGACGGGCCCCGTGATCGTCGGGACGCTTCCGGGGATCGCCTTGAGGCGCCGGGCCTTGCCTTTCTCCGCGTGGCTCGGCAGAGAGTCGAGAAGCCCGCGCGTGTACGGGTGGAGGGGCCTGGCGAACAGGGCGGACGCCGCGGTCCGTTCGACGATCTGCCCGGCGTACATGATGGCGACCTCGTCGGCCGTCTCGGCGATGATCCCCAGGTCGTGCGTGATGAGAAGGAGCGATGAGCCGGTCTCCTCCCGGATGCGCGACAGCAAGTCGAGAATCTGGGCCTGGATCGTGACGTCGAGGGCCGTCGTCGGCTCGTCGGCGATCAGGAGCGCGGGCCGGCACGAGATGGCCATGGCGATCATGGCCCGCTGGCGCATCCCCCCCGAAAGATGGTGGGGGTAGTCTTTCGCGCGCGCTTCCGGGGCCGGGATCCCCACGTCGGTGAGCAGCTCGACCGCGCGAGTCCATGCCTCCCGCCGGCCGATCGGCAGATGCGCGGTCATCGCCTCGGCGATCTGGTACCCGATCGTGAAGACGGGATTGAGCGACGTCATCGGTTCCTGGAAGATCATGGCGATCCGGGCCCCGCGAATCCTTCGGACCTCGCGTTCGGGCAGGGTCAGGAGATCGCGCTGTTCGAAGGCAATCCGGCCGGAAACGATCCGGCCCGGCTGGGGGACGAGGCGCAGGATGGAAAGGGCCGTCATCGTCTTGCCGCATCCCGACTCGCCCACGAGCCCGAAAACCCGGCCGGGCTGAACGTCGAATGACACGTCGTCCACGGCATGGACGGCGCCGAGGCGCGAGGGGAACTGGACCGCGAGGTGCTGGGTTTCGAGAAGCGGGGTCATCTGGGTCCGCCCGATCGGATGGAGACCGGGGTCAGGGGGATGGAGGCGTTCCGGGTTTGGGCGGGGCGGACGTCTCCGCCATCGGTTCGTTTCGCACGAAGGAGAGGTACCGCTTCACCTCCGCCGAGGCCGGGTCCATCTCGAGGGCGGCCTGCCATTCTTCCACGGCCATCCCCGCAAAGCCCCGCATGTAGTAGGTGATCCCCAGGTTGATCCGGGCCGGCATGTACTGCGGGTTGGCCTCCTTCGCCTTTGAGAACTCCGCGACGGCCTGGTCGAACTCCCCCTTCTCGCGGAGAGAGATGCCGATCTTCGTGATGATGTCGACGAAAGTCGGCCGCAGGCGGAGGGCCTTCCGGTACTCCTCGACGGCTTCGTCATAGAGGCCGAGGTCGTGATACAGGTCCCCCAGGCGGCCGTGCTCGTTCGCCATCTTCCCTTTGATGTACGGATCGATGGTATTCGGCGCCGGGTGGGCGATCTGGGCCGCCCGCGAGAAGATCTCGCCCGCCTTGTCGTACTGGCCAAGCTCGTTGTACGTGACGGCGAGGTTCAGCGACGCTTCGGTGTAGTTGGGATTGATGGCGAGGGCCTTCTCGAAGGAATCAACGGCCTTCCCCAAGGCCCCCTTCTGGTGGTGGATCAGGCCGAGCTTGTTGTGGACCTCGGCGTAATGGGGCCGCTTGTGAACGATCTCTTCAAAGGTCCGCTGGGCCTCGTCGAAGTCGCTCCGGTCGAATGCCGCCCGTCCCTTGACGTACAATTCGTGAATGGCTTCCGTCTCCGTGCTCATCCGGTCAGCTCAACGGCCTGGGAGAAGGGAATGGCGATCCCGATCTCCCGCTTGTGAATCGCCATGTATTCGGTTCGGAGAACCATCACGTTGTCGCGGAGGGAATAGCACTGGGCGTCCGTAACGGCAACGAAGGGCGCCCGGTCGGTCTCTCCGACGAAACGGTTGAGAAAGTCGGTCAATCGCCCTCCGGGCGGGAGATGGACGTCCCCGACGATCTTGAAATGCTGTGTGAACAGGATGACCCGTTGTTTCTCGAGCTCTCGCTTGAGCGGGCCGATGTTCGCCATTGTGTGCTCCGGCTGACGATGCGAAATATAGGCGAACGGCGGGGGGTTGTCAAGGCAAGCATGGCCCGCTTCAGCCGCCCGCGCCCGACGTCGGAATTTCCGGAATCCCCTGTCAGCCCTTCCGCACGTCGAGATCCGGGTGAGACGGGCGGAGGGCGTCGGCGATGCGGTCCGGCCTGCCGCCGGCGAACCGGATGGCCAGCTCGCGGGAGCCGTCGGGGACGCCCTCGTAGGACGTGAGGATCGAGACGAGCCTGCCTCCGTGGGCGCGGATGACGTCGGCCACGTCTCGGATCGTCCCCGGGCGGTCCGGGATCGTGAGGTGCAGGCGGGTCGTTTTTCCGCGACGGGCGCCGGTGAGCGCGACGAGGGCGCCGAAGACGTCGTGTTCCGTGAGGATGCCGACGAGGCTTTCTTTCGCGTCGACGACGGGGAGCGCGCCGATCCCCTTCTCGTGGAGAACGCGGGCGGCGTCTTCGATGGGCGCGTCGGGCCGGATCGCGATGGGGTCTCTCGTCATGACGTCCCGGACGGCGACCTCAGCCAGGACGTGGTGGACCTCCCAGACGTCGAGGCTCGTCGCCTTCGTGGGGCAATACTCTTTGATGTCGCGGTCGGAAAGGATCCCGACGAGCTTTCCCTTCCGGACGACTGGGAGGCGGCGGACCCCGTGCTCCTTGAGCGAGTGGATCGCCTCCGTGAGCGTCGCGTTCTCGTCGATCGTGACCGCCGGGCTTGTCATGTAGCGCCGCACGTACATGTCTTGTCCCTCCTGGCTGTCAATCTATCGTTCCCCCAAATACAGCCTCTTCACATCCGGGTTCGAGAGGAGATCCTGACCCGGTCCGTCGAACCGGTTTTCGCCCAGGTCGAGGACGTATCCGTGGTCGCTCGCCGCGAGGGCCCGGGCGGCGTTCTGCTCCACCATCAGGATCGTCATCCCGGATCGCTTCATCTCGCCGATCTTCTCGAAGATCATGTCGACGAAGAGGGGCGAGAGGCCGAGAGACGGCTCGTCCATCAGGACGAGCGCGGGGCCGGTCATCAGCGCCCGGCCCATGGCGAGCATCTGCTGTTCCCCTCCCGAGAGCGTGCCGGCCCGCTGGCCTCTCCTTTCCGCCAGGCGGGGGAAGAGGGCGAAGACGCGCTCGCGCGCCCGCCGGAGAGCCGCTGGGTCTTCGACCGTGTAGCCGCCCATGTCCAGGTTCTCGTCCACCGTCATCTCCGAGAAGACGATACGCCCCTGGGGGACGACGCCGATGCCGTCCCGGACGATCTTGTGGGTCGCCCGGCCTCGGATCTCCCGGCCGTCGAAGCGGATGCTCCCGTCCGTCACGCGGAGCTGTCCCAGGACCGACTTGAGGACGGTCGATTTCCCCGCGCCGTTCGGCCCGATGATGCACGTGAGCGTTCCCCGCCGGACGTCCAGCGAGACGCCGTGAAGGATCTCGACCTTGCCGTACGCCGCGCACAGGTTTCGAATCCCAAGAAGGACGGAGTCTTCGGTCATTTCCGGGGCGGTTTCTGCGTCGGTTCCTTTGCGCATTTTCCCATTCACCCATTCACCCATTCACCATTCACCGTTCTGCTCGCTCCGCCGTCTTCCCGAAGTACGCCTCGACGACGTCCTTGTTCCGCCGGACCTCTTCCGGCGGCCCTTCGGCGATCACCTCGCCGTAGTTGAGGACCGTGAGCCTCTCGCAAAGCGTCATCATCACGTTCATGTCGTGCTCGATGATGACGAACGTTGTCCCCGCCTCCCGGCTCTCGCGAACGATCGACCAGAGAGTCTCGCGCATCCTGGGATTCACGCCGGCGGCCGGCTCGTCCAGAAGGACGAGGGATGGGCCTGGCATGAGGACCCGGGCGAACTCGAGGAGCTTCGTCATCCCGTACGAGAAGTCGGCCGCGTACTCGCGCGCGTGGCGCGAGAGGCCGACGCGGTCTAAGAGAGCGAGCGCCCGCTCCTTCTCGGCCCGGGCGTCGAGACCGGGCGCCGCGACGAGCATGTTTTCGAGCGCCGTCATCTGGCCGAATACGCGGATCACCTGGAACGTCCGGACGAGCCCCCGCCGCGCGACTGTCCACGCGGGGCGGCCGGCGATCGGGCGTCCGTCCAGAACGATCTCCCCGCGGTCCGGCGGAAAGAGGCCGGAGACGGCGTTGAAGAGGGTCGTCTTCCCCGATCCGTTCGGGCCGATCAGCCCGACGATCCCGCGGCGGGGAACGCTGAAGGAGACGTCCGAGAGGGCCTGGAGGCCGCCGAACGCCTTGAAGACGTGACGGACCTGGAGGATGCCCGGTTCGGTCACAGGCGTCTCGTCCGGGGGAGGATCCCTCTCGCCATGAGGCGGGGGAGGAGGCCCTCTGGGATGAAGATGACGATCCCGACGATGAGGAGGCCGTACAGGCCGAGGTGGATGAACGGGAACCGGGCCCAGAGGAATTCCCCCGCGAGGCCGAGGAGGAGCGCCCCCACGACCGGCCCCAGGACGGTCCCGCCTCCGCCCAGCATCGTCATGACGATCATCTGGATTGTGAGCAGGATCGGGAAGGTCGATTCCGGGTCGATGTAGTTGATGTGCCAGGCGTTGGCGGCCCCGGCGATCCCCGCCGGGACAGCGGAGAGGACGAAGGCGGCCGTCTTCGCGCGCGTAGCGGCGACGCCCATCGCCTCCGCCCCGGTCTCGTCCTCGCGGATGGCGAGGAGGTGCAGGCCGAAGCGCGACTGGGCGACGGCGTACGTGAGAACGATCGTGCCGAGCGCCGTGATCCCCAGAAGAAGGAATGCCCCGCGGGGAGAAAGAAGATTCGGGAGCGTGATTCCCGATCCTCCCCCCGTGAGCGATTCCCAGGTGCTGGCGGCGACGCGGACGGCTTCCGAAGCGCCCAGCATGGCGATGGCGAAGTAGGCTCCTTTGAGCCTGAGCGTGATGCTTCCAAGGACGAGGGCGAGGACGGCGGCGGCCGAAGCCGCGCCCAGTGTGGCCGCCGGCCACCCGAGGCCTCCCTTCACGGCGAGAAGGGAGGCGGTGTAGGCGCCGATCCCGAAGAAGACGACGTGGCCGAAGGAGACGTACCCCGTGTAGCCGGAGACGAGGTTCCACGAAGCGGAGAGCGTGACGAAGAGAACGATCGTGAACCCGGCCGCGATGAGGTAGGGCGAGGCGAGGGCGGCGTAGGCGAGGAGGGCCGCGAGGCCGGCGAGGACGGCGAGGGCCGCCGGAAGGAGGCTCTCCTTCACTTGGCTGATCCCATGAGGCCGGAAGGGCGGAAGAGAAGAAAAAGGAGCATGAGAATATAGGCGACAGCGTCGACGACCTGGGCGGTGGCGATGTAGCCGGTCAGTCCCTCGACGACGCCCAGGAGGAGGCCCCCCCAGAAGGCCCCCGCGAAGTTCCCCATCCCGCCCAGGACGATGATCGCGAACGCTTTGAGATTGAAGACGTGCCCGACCTCGGGGTTGAAGGAATAGGAGAGGGCGATGAGGTTCCCTGCCGCTCCGGCCATACCCGCGCCGAGCCCGTAGGCGAAGAGACGGACGCGCGCGACGTCGATCCCGCACGTCTCGGCGACGAGGGCGTTCTGGGACGCGGCCCGGATCGCCTTGCCCGCCCGCGTCCGCTTCAGGAAGAGGTACGCGCCTCCCGTGATGACGAGGGCCGTGGCGAAGGACGCGAGCCGGGCCCGGGGAAGGGCGATCTCCCACAGAAGGATCGAGCCGGTCAGGGCGGGGACCGAGCGGAAGTCGGCCTTGAAGGCGTTCATGGCGACGCTCGTCAGGATGATCCCGATCCCGAACGTGAGGAGGAGGGATGAAAGCTCGGGCGCTCCCGCGACGCGTTCGACGAGCGTCTTCTCGATCGCGATACCAAGCAGGAACAGGAGGACGAACGTCACCGGGATGGAAAGGAGGGGATGGACGTTCCAGAGAGCAAAGAGGCCGAACGCCGCGTAGGCGCCCAGCATCATCAATTCCCCGTGGCAGATGTTGATGACCCTGAGGACGCCGAAGATGAGGTTGAGGCCGGAGGCGAGGAGGGCGTAGAGGGCCCCCAGCAGGAGCCCTCCGACGATCACCTGGAGATAGACGGGAAGGGATTCCAGCATTGCGCTACTCGGAGCGAAGAATGCTCGGCATTCGGAGCGGATCCTGTCCTCGGCCAGCACCATCCCGCCAGGGCGGGACGGTGCACCTCCCGCCTTGGCGGGACCACCCGCTGCGGTGCGAGCTATTACGCGCTTCGAGCAACAAATTGAAAATTTACAATTTCAAATTTCCAATTTTCAATGTCGCTACTTCCTCTCCTTCCACGCCGGGGCCTTCAGGATCGGCTTGGCCGTGGCGACGTTCTCCGGCCAGACGACCTCGCGCTTGCCGTTCAGCCACTGGGTCATGTACATGATCTTCTTCACCTGGAGCCCGCCGGCCTCGACCTTGTAAGCGCCGAAGATCGTCATCGTGTCCAGAGCCGCCAGAGCCTCGCGCACCTTCTCCCGGTCGGCGCTCCCGGCCTTCCGGATCCCCGCTTCGAGGATCTGCCCCGCGCCGTACCCTCCGGCGGCGTGGTAGGCGGCCTCGTCCCCGTACTTCTTCTTGTACCGGTCGGCGAATTCCTGGGCGCCGGGGAGCTTGAGCGTCGGTTCCCACTGGGAGGGGCCGAAAACGTAGTCGCTGTCTTTCGCGAGGTTCTTGCCGAAGTCCGGGAGACCCGGTCCGACCGAGAAGACGTAGACCCTGGGGTTGAAGTCCAGCTCCTTCGCCTGCCGGACGAGAAGCGTCGAATCGGGGAGGTAGGAGCCGCCCAGGAAGATGTCCGGGTTCTTGGCCTTGGCCTTGAGGATGATCCCGGAGACGTCCTTTACGCCCTTCGCGTAGGCCTCGCGGAAGACGACATCGATCCCGAGTTGTTTCGCCTTGGCGATGCCGCCCTCGGCCGTTCCCTTCGCGAAGACCGTGTCCTCGTTCACGGCGGCCATCGTCTTGTATCCGGCCTTGGAGGCCATCTCGAGAACGCCGTCCATGTAGAAGTTCTCAGGCGTGTAGGTCTGGAATATGTACTTGAACCCCTGGCGGAAGATCGCCTGGTCGGCCGCGCCGGTCGAGACCATCGGGATCTTGTACTTCTCGGCGATCGGGGCGGCGGCCTTGGTGACGGGAGAGGAGTAGGGACCCAGGAGGAGGTCCACCTTGTCCACGGTGATCAGCCGCTCGTAGAGCTTCGCCGCCTCGTTGGGGTTGCTCTTGTCGTCGTAGTACTTGAGCTCGATCTTTCTGCCGAAGAGTCCCCCGCGGGCGTTCACGTCCTCCACCCACATTTCATAGCCGCGTTTCTGGTACTCTCCCGTCCGGGCGTAGGCGCCGTTCAGGGAGATCGATGCGCCGACGATGACCGGCTTCTCGGCGGCCAGGGCGGCGGGACCCAGGCCGGCCAGGACCGACAGGGCGTAAATCGTTGAGATGCCGAGAACGACGGAGGTGATTCTTCGCATGCGCGTCATGGCTTCCTCCTGACTGTGCGGGATGTTCGAACGTATCGTAACCTTATACATCAGGAGGAGCTGATGTGTCCAGAATTGCCCGTTTTGGAATCGATAGGCTCCTCATCTCCCCGGAGAACACGGCTTCCGTCGGGGCGTCGAAGGCAAATTGACACCCCGATTGGTTTCCGTTATATTCGCATCCACTCCAAACTTGCCGCGGCTGGCGCGGCCTTCCTGCGCGGGGGGGGATTGCAGGGTGCCACAGGGTTCGTTCGAGTTTTCCCGGCTCCGGATCTTCGTCTTCAGACGCGCAAGCCCTTTTGTTTCCGGCCTGCTTTCCGGGAAGCGCCTCTTCCTCGCGGCTCTCGTGGCCTTTCTTCTCGCCGGGTCCGGCCCCGTTTTGGCCGAGACGGACGAGACGACCCTCTTCATGAACGGATATCAGGCCCACCTCCAGGGCGAGAACGACAAAGCCATCGCAACCCTGAACGAAGTCATCAAGAAGTACCCCAAGGGGACGATGACCGATCTGGCCCTCTACTGGCTCGGGAAGGCGTACGTCAAAGCGGGCCGGCCGCAGGAAGCGATCCAGGTTTTCCAGACGCTCAAGACAAAGCACCCCAAGAGCGCCATGGTCCCGCTCGCGAGCGAGCAGTTGACCAGCCTCGAGAAGGAGCAGGTCTCGGCCCTTCCGCCGTCCCAGAGACCCTCGGCCGATAAGTCCCCCGAAGGTGTTGCCCCGCAGACAAGGCCCGTCCCCGGACGGAAAGTCGAGCCTGAGAAACCCGCTCCGCCGCCTTCCGCCGTCTCGAAGAAGGGGAAAAAAGAGCCTGAGCGGGTGGCCAAGGCTCCGGTGAAGCCCAAGCCCGCCAAGCCGAGGAAAGAGGAGCCGAGCAAGGAAGAGAAGGAACGCGCGGCCGGGGAACATCGCCGGAAGGCGATCGAGTCGTACGAAAAAATCGTCCAGGCGGCCCCAGGCTCTCCTGAGGCGGCCCGGGCGCGGAAGCGCCTGGCCGAGTTGGGCGTGCGCGAGAAACCGCCGGCCCCCGCGAAACCCGCCGTCACCGCCCGGAAGGAGCCTTCCCTTCACGCTCCCCAGCCGGGCGAGTCCGTTTTCCTCGTCGTGGAGCGCGTGGCGGGCGTGGAGATCGGAGGGGCCCCTCCGGGGCTCACGTCCATTCCCGGAGAGACCGTTACGATCCCCTTCGACGTCGCCAACAAGGGAAACGGAGACGACGCCTTCGTCCTTACGTCGACACTTCCCCCCGCCTACCAGGCCGCTTTCTTCCATGACGCCGCGGGGACTGGCCAGGTCCGGGCCGGCGAGCCTTCCGTGACGGAGACGCCGAGGCTTGCGATGGGGCGGAGAACCCGGTTTCTTCTCAGGGCCCGCTTGCCGATCGAATTGCTCGACGGCGCCCGGCAGGCGTTCGAAATCAAGGCGTCGTCCAAAGCCGATCCGACCGTGTCGCAGGCCGCGCCTGTCGCCCTGACCGCCTCCGCCCCGTCGCTCCGGGGCGTGTTCGCGCTCGACAGGAAGACGGTCAAGCCGGGCGAGGCCGTCTCCTACACGCTCACCGTCCAGAACGCGGGATCGGCAAACTCCCGGCTGGCGCGCGTCGTCGTTTCATACCCCGGGTCCCTCTCGCTCGCATCGGCAACGCCGCCGGCCGCTTCGGCCGATCCGCTGACGCAAATGGCCCGTTGGGACCTGGACCGCCTCGCGCCGCGCGACCGGAAGGCCCTTCGGCTCGATTTCCGGGTCCGGGAAGACGCCTTGGCCGACCAGGACCTCGTCGTCCGGGCCGTCCTGCAATCCGCCCAGGGCGAGCCGGCCGTCTCGGTCGTCTCGGCCGCGGCCAGGGTCGAGAGCGTCGCCGGCGTCCGCGTGGCCGGAATCGACGCGCCCCGGACGGTCTTCCCGCGAGAAACCATCTTTATCCCGTTCACGCTCAAGAACACGGGGAATGGTCCCGACAAGTTCAGCGTGAGGGCGCGTGGCGACGCCGGCCCCGTCTCCGTCTACGAGGACAAGAACCGCGACGGCGTCCGCCAGCCGGATGAGCCCGCGGTGGAGACGACGCGCACCCTCAATCCCCAGGAAGAAATCTCTCTCCTAGCCAGCCTGACCGTCCCGGCGGAAGAGCCTGACGCCCGGCGGCAGGCCATCCGGGTGGTCGCCGGGTCCGAGAGGACGAGGAGCGCGACGGCTGAAGCGGCCCGGCTCATCGTCGTCTCCCGCCCGATCGTAACCATCGCGACGCAGATGGCGTCTAAGGAAGGCGTTCCCGGCAAGGTCTTCTCCTACCAGCTTGTCTGCACGAACACGGGAACGAGCCCGGCCCGGCGGGTGACGATTTCCGAGAGCCTTCCGCCGGAGCTCGAATTCGTCGACTCTCAGCCCCGGCCCGGACGGGTCGACGGACGGCGCCTCGCCTGGGAGATCGCCGACCTGGGGTCCGGGCAGAAGGAAGTCCTCACGGTGGGCGTCCGCGTGAAGAGCGGAATCCCCGCCGGGACAGCCGTCCGGAAGGCGACGTCCGTCCGGTACACCGATCTGCGGGACCAGGTCTATGAGTAATAGCGAGGGATAGCCTTCGTGTCATCGCGGCGGACAGGGTGGCGGCGCGTTGAAACCAGCATCGCATGGGCCGCGACGGCGGTCCTGTTCATCCTTCCGGCTTCCGCTCCGGCGCCCGAGGCGGGCGGCCTCCCTTCCGTTCCTCGGACGGAGAGCGCGAAACCCTCTTCTCCCCATCCCTCCGCCGCGGCCCCCCAGGAGCCTGACGACGGGAAAAGGGCGGCCGGCCGGATCAAACGGCTGGCCGCGAAGGGGAACTGCCGCCAGGCGATCGAAGCCGCCGATCGTTTCGCCGCCCTGTATCCCGATTCTCCGCGCCTGGCCTCAGTCCTCTGGGACCAGGCTGAGTGCCACCGGTCGATTTCTCGCGGCGGACGGTGACGCATGTATCAGGGCTACTTCCACTTCAAAGAACCGCCCTTCAACCAGACCCCCGATCCGCAGTTCTTCTTCTCGACGCCCGTCCACCAGAAGGTTCTCGACGCGGTCAACCAAGCAGTGGAGCGCGGGGGCGGGTTCGTCATCGTCATCGGCGAGGTCGGGACCGGGAAGACGACGCTCGGCCGGTACATTCTCCAGAAGGTCGGGGCCAGCCTGCCGGTCAGCCTCGTGCTCAACCCTGTCCTTCCGCCGGCGGAGCTGATGCAGACGATCGCCGAGGATTTCAGCGGGGGCGAGGTCCCGATCGGACTGCTGGCCGCGCCGGCCGCGGCCGAACTCCTCGTCCGGATGCCGAAGGGCGGGATCCTCATCATCGACGAGGCCCACAACCTCCCCCGATCCTCGTTCGACGCCCTCCTCGAATGGGCCGCCTTAGTGGATCAGGGCGGCGGACACCTGACAGTCATCCTCCTCGCCCAGCCGGAGATTTCATCCCTGCTGGACAACCCGTTGGTCAAAGAAAGACTTCCAGCCTCGACCGTTCGGGTCCCGCTCGTTTCCCTCTCGTCGGCCGAGACGCGCGCGTACGTGGGCGAGCGCCTGCGACGGGCGGGAGGAGGGAACGCTGGGCCCGTCTTCACGGATGGGGGCCTCGACGCCGTCCATCGGTACAGCCGCGGGATTCCCAGGCTGGTCAACACCGTCTGCGACAAGGCGCTCCTGGCGGCCTACGTCAAGGAGTCGTGGTCGGTCGACAAGGAGCATGTGAAGCTGGCGGTCGAGGAGATTGAGGGGCCGTCCCTTCGGGAGGAGCGGCGCGGCCGGAAGTTCATCCGCGGCGTGGGCGCGGCCGGCGCTCTCTCCGTGATCGTCGTCTTCGCCGCCTTTCTCGCCTACCAGACGTCGCGGCAGATCGCCCCGGAAGGCGCCCCGGACTCCGCGGCCGGGAAAAGACCCGCCGTCCACTCCCGCGCCGGCGTTCCCGACGAGGACGGGGTCGTCCGGGCGAGTACCCCCGAGGAATCCGCGGCGGCGGCCGCCTACACGCTCGCCGCCCTGTGGAAGAGGACGCCCGAGGATCCGGCCGCCTTCTCGAAGTCGCTGGGGGGCCAGCCGGACTTCGCGGCGGCGGCACACCGCCTGGGGCTGGAAGCGAGCGCCGTCCGCCTTTCACGGACGGCGATCCTGAAAGGGCCCCATCCGATCATCGTCTCCCTGCTGGGCGAGCCGGACGTCATCACGACCGTCCGCATCCTCGAAGAGCGTCTCGGGAAAGGCGCGGCCGACCCCGCGCTCCTCGCCCGCGCGCGGACCAGGTACGCCGTGCTCGCCGAGGTCCACGGGACGAACGCGGTCGTCCTCGATCCGCTCGTCGGGCGGACCTCGATCCCCGTCCTCGTCCTCCTCGACCGCGTGACGGGAGAAGGGACCGTCTGGTCCCAGCCCCCCGGCGGCAAAGGCCCCGCCCCCCGCCTCGTCCAGGAGCGGGGATAGACGTTTCGTCGGGCTGGATGTTGGAGTGCGCGGGCGTTCCTTGAAGGATCCCGCTTTGAAAGGCGGGGTTCTTCGACCTCCAAGTCTTTAGGCGGATCCGGTGGCCCGCCCTGCGAAATTCGTCCAATCATCCGGTCCCGGAAGGCGGGACACACCGCGCCCTTGAGTGCCTTGACCGCGCCCCAAGATGCGGGGCGCGCCGCGCAATGCGTGCTTCAAATGGCTGGCGGGATCCGGACTGAATTGTGTACAATGGTGTACAGAATACTCCGGGGAGGCTTGATATGAAGATCTCAATCAGCGAGGCGCGAAGGAGATTGCCGGAGCTTGTGCGTCGAGTTCGAAAGGGTGGAGACGCGGCTGTCCGGATCACTGTCCACGATGAAGTGGTGGCGGAGCTTCGGGCGGCCTTACCGGAGCCCGAGCCGGGGGCGGCCGCTCAAAAGCTCCTGGATCTAATGGAGAAACTCCCGAAACACAAGGGGCGGAAGAGAAGTATTTCCTCAAGCGTCAAGGAACATCTCTACGGCCGCGGCGGCGTGAGTCGGTAGGTGGCTTATCCACCGCGTTTGTTTTGCGACACGTCTTTCTTCTATGCGAGCCTTGATCCGGCCGACGCCAACCACGAGCGGGCCAGGGCCGCGGCCGGAGAGGCGATGGTCTCCAGGAGCCGCCTTTACAGCACTTGGGACATTGTGAGCGAGACCATCACGCTACTTCGTTACCGGATGGGCCACAAGGCAGCCGTGTTGTTCCTGGACGAGGTTGCGCCGAAGCTGATCCTGGTTCCTTACGGGGACGGAGTGCGGAAGGAAGCGGAGCGGGTCTTCCGGCAACAATCGCCTCGTCACCGGCTCTCCTTTTGCGACGCGATCTCTTTCGTCGTCGTGACAGCCCTCCTCGACCATGCCGCATGTCTGTCATTCGACGGGGACTTCAAGAAACTCGGACTGAGCGTGCTTCCATGAGGCGTTTTAACTGCTCACCAACCGACCGGATGGCTGATAGGCAACGCAAGAAACAACGTAGCTGGAGGACTTTCTGAAAGGGACGCACCCGATGATTATCTCCCTGCTGGGCGAGTCGGACATCATCACGACCGTCCGCATCCTCGAAGAGCGTCTCGGGAAAGGGGCGGCCGACCCCAGCCCCCCCGCCTCGTCCAGGAGCGGGGGAACTGGGGCCGTCCGTTCGCGCGGTCCAGAGCAGGCAAAATGGCTCCTTGGCGGCAAGGGAGAGACAAGTTGCTTTTCCAGCAACGTGGCCCCTCCGCCCATCCAATCGAGGCGTGGGACTTCAAGGAACGAGTGAGTGCGGGATTATACAGCCTGTATATCCCCGGTGTGCGTTTCTCAGGAGAATCCCGTAACTGATTGGAATAACGAGTGTTAAAGGCGAGAATGGGAACACTGAGAAATTTCTTATACAGAAGGAAGCAGTCCGTGTTTCCCGGATTATACAGACTGTATAATCACAGTTATGCATCTCAGAAGAAGGTAATCGCTGATCACCATGCTTGAAATCAAAACAATCTCGCTTTTTCTAGTAACGGCAGTAGCCGAAATTGTCGGTTGTTACCTTCCCTATCTTTGGCTCACACAAGGAAAAAGCATTTGGCTTCTTGTTCCTGCGGGGGTCAGCCTTGCTTTGTTCGCGTGGCTCTTGTCGCTGCACCCCACAGCAGCCGGCCGTGTCTATGCTGCATATGGTGGCGTTTATATATTCGTGGCCATTCTATGGCTATGGGCTGTTGATGGAGTAAAACCCACAGCCTGGGATTTGGTCGGGTCGTTGGTGGCGCTCGCAGGTATGTCAATCATTATGTTCGCACCAAGAAATGCATAACAACGCCATCAATTCGGACAGTGAAAAGCGGCGCTCCTTCGTCGCCCCGCTTTTCACTGCCGGTTATGGCGAACGTTAGGAAGACTTTCGCTACGTTGTGTCCTGTGTTGCATAACTCTTAACGATCTTCTGTAACGCCCAGGAAAGGCTGGAGGCGTCGAACGGTTGGGGGAAAAGCATTCCGGGCGCGGGGGATTTCGTTTCCCGGGTGCTTGAGGAAGGCGAGAAGCAGGCTAGAGGGCCGGGTTCGTTGACCGCGGGCGATCGCGGGGGGTAGAATGCGCGCGAGTAGGCGTTCTCCTTTCGTTTCGGCGGTTGGCGTGGGGAGCCCTTATGCTTCGGGTGCGGTTTCACGGCCGCGGCGGCCACGGGATGAAGACGGCGAGCCGCATCCTCGGGACGGCGGCCTTCCGGTCCGGCCTCTTCGCCCAGGACTCGCCCGTCT
>Ga0154722_1094_pt3 | contig 29167 bp, 29 predicted proteins | sample Rifle2008BG16ft_FD_105730 | JGI IMG/M metagenome (GOLD analysis project Ga0154722, IMG submission 105730) | Nitrospirae bacterium RBG_16_64_22 | reverse complement strand
CCAGGTGAGCCCGCCCGTCACGATGTCCCATTCCCAGTCGCCCACGCGGGCGATCTCCTGGGCGTGCGCGAGGCGCGCCTCGCTGTTGATCAGCTTGGAGTACGATTCAACAAGCCTCTGCGTCATCGTGTTGAAGGATACCGCCAGCTCGCCGATCTCGTCGCGCGACTGGACCGGCGCCCGGATTTGCATGTCCCCTTCGGCCACTCTGCTGACAGCCTGGGAGAGAGCGGCGACCGGCCTCGAGATCCCTATGGAAATGATGTAAGAAAAGAGAAAAACGACCGCCAGGACGCCCGCGCTCACGGCGATGACGTTCGTCCGGAGCGCGCGGACCGGGGCGAACGCCTCGGCCGTCTCGATCTCGGCGAGGAGCGTCCACCCCATGCGGGGAACGCACACGGAGGCCCCGATCACCTCCCGCCCCGCGTGGTTTGCGTATGTCCCCGCCGTTTCGCGGCCGGCCGCGCATTCCCGGACGGGAGGGGTATCGACCCTCTGCTTCATCACCTCCCCTCCCGCGCGCGACGGCGTCACCAGGAGCCCGTCCCGGTTCGCGATGTAGATGTCGAGCGACCCCCTCCGACCGAGCGTCCCGCTGGGCGCGCCCATCTCCACCTGGAACCGGCCCGAGAGGAGCTTGTCCAGCTCGAGCGTGTCGTAGAAGTTGACGATGACGCCCAGGAATTCGCCGTTCGTCCGCCCGCGGAGCGGCGCGGAGACGGCGAAGCGGATTAGGCCTCCCGCCGCCTCGTGATGCGAGACGTGCGCGTCGCTCACGAATGCGCTCTCCCGGCCCATGATGAAATAGTCGTCGCCCGATTCGTCCCGGCCGATCTCGGCCTCGTCCGTCGCGGCCGCGACCTTCCCGACCGGGCCGATGACATTGATGAGCCGGATCGTCTTGTCGAGGGGCTGTTTGTTCTTCTTGAGGTGCTCGTTCAGCGACTTCTGACGAGCGGCAAAACGGGGGTCCTTCGGGTCGAGCTTGATCAGAGCTTCCGCGCTGTCCCGGATGAAGCCGTCGCTCGAGAAGTCGACGACTCTTCCCTCGATCCCCCGTAGAAATGCGTAAAGGCCCCCCTCCTCCGCCTCGGCGGCGAGCAAGAGCCCCTCCAAGGCTTGCTTCTTGATGGCCTCCCTGGCCGACGTGTAGCTCAAGTACCCGACGCCCGACGCCGTCGCCAGGGCGATGGAAAGAGAGACCAGGATGAGTTTGGGTTTGATTCTCATGGAAAGGCGTCACCGAACCCCTTGATCCGCAGATTTCGCAGATTGCCGCAGATTTCTCCCCGCTTTTTCGAAGACCAGGAGCCTTTTTGGGAATCTGTGGAATCTGCGCAATCTGCGGATTCCTCCGCCTTTCCGATTCACCGATTCACCGATTCACCGATCCCCAACGAATCCGGTCCCCTTCGCGCACACCCAGCTTTTCGGCCGATCCGCCCGCAATCTCAAGGATCGTGTCGGAAGGCTCTCCAGAAGCGTACACGGGACAGTTTCGGACGGAATCCGGGCACGGCGGAACGCCGCGATGGACCCGGACGATCCGCTCGCCGCGGGCGAAAATGATGTCGAGCGGAATGCGCGTATTCCGCATCCAGAACTGACGGGGCTGGGCCGCATTGTAGAGGAACAGCATACCCTTGGATGGAGCAAGGCCCCTCACCTCCATGAGACCCCGGTTCTGGGAGGCTTCGGTCAGCCCCAGCCAGACGTCAAAGCGCGCCCGAGCGGTTCCATCGGGCGCGAGAACAAAAACGCGGCCCCGCGGCAAGCCATCCAGCGCCGCATCGCCTCCCGCGCTTCCCGATAGCGTGAGGAGAAGGACCGCCGCCCCGGCCGCGAGCCGCTCCCTCGCCGGTCCTCTCAGGCAGACTCCTTCCCGGCCGTCAGGGAATCGATGTAGGCCAGGATCTTCTCCTGGGTCTCGACTTCCAGATCGAAGAACTGGATCCCCATCCCGGGGTCGCCGCGCCGGTCCTCGGGGCTGACGATGTGGACGATCTCCCCCGCCACGTCCGTGACTTCGCCGTTCGGGAGGACGATCTTGAGACCGATGCGGGAATAGAGCGGAAGGGGATGGAACGTCTTGACGAACAGGCCCCCCGCGCTGATGTTCTTGGAGAACTCCCAGAGAAACTCCCCCCCGCCCTGGAACCCGATGACCAGCGTCGCCTCGTGCCGGTGCTGGCGCCTCTGCTCCTTGAGTGTAACGCGCTTCTTGGCGGCCACCCGGTCCAGGAGGCGCCGGAGGCGGACGTCGTGATCGACCAGATGGGGAAACCGGACGGCCATGCCCGGAATCCTGTAGCCCGATTCGGCCGACTCGGCCTGGCCCAGCTGAGTTGAATGCTTGACCGTCCCGCGCGCCGAGAGGATCCCCTCGTCGGGAAACGTGAGGATGACGTTCACGGCCGTCCCCTCGGGAAGAGGATCGTCCGTCGGAATGAAGATGCCGTCTCCGATCAGGTTCTTGATGTAGTCGACGAGAAAGTCGGTGATACTCGTGTAGTCGACCCTGACGGACAACTCGTAGACATCTGTACGGGCGTCAGCCGGCGAATCAGCCATGACGGTACCTCCGGGGGTAAGGGAATTCCGCGCCCATAAGCATAGACCGGCACGCCGATCTTTTCAACACCCTGAAAGATATCCACAGATTGCGCAGATGACGCAGATGTAAACCGCCATTTCACCCACAAGAATCTGCGCAATCTGCGTAATCTGTGGATTCATTGCTCTTGGGGCATCCACAAACGCCCCCACAAACAGGTTGACCCGCTTGGGCGGACCTCGGATACTTCCGGCATGGGTCTGGAACGGATCATCCGCGTCGCGCGAGGGCTCGAACCGGCGGACCTCGTCCTCGCCGGAGGACGCCATCTCAACGTCTTCTCCGGCGAGATCCTCGAAGGAGACGTCGCCGTGGCCGACGGCACGATCGCCGGGATCGGCGCCTATCCCGCCAAGGCGGGACGCCGTATCGACCTCAAGGGCGACATCCTCCTTCCGGGGTTCATCGACGCCCACATCCACCTGGAGTCGACGCTCCTTTCCATCCCCGAGTTCGCCCGCGCCGTGGTCCCCCGCGGCACGACGACCGTCCTGACCGATCCGCACGAGATCGTGAACGTCATGGGTTTGGCTGGGCTCGACTACATGCTCGCGTCGTCGCGCGGCCTTCCCCTCGACGTCTACTTCATGGCCTCCTCCTGCGTTCCGGCCACCCGCTTCGAGACGGCCGGCGGCCGGGTCGCGGCCGCCGGAATCCGGAGAGCCCTTGGCCGCCCGCGCGTCCTGGGCGTCGCGGAGATGATGGACGTGCCAGGTGTCCTGGCGGGAGACCCGGAGGTCCTCGGGAAAATTCGCGCCGGGCGCGGCCGGCGGATCGACGGCCACGCCCCCCTCGTATCCGGCAAGGACCTCTCGGCGTACGTCTCGGCGGGAATCCGCTCGGACCACGAGTGCACGCGGATCGAAGAGGCCCGGGAAAAGCTCCGGCTCGGCATGACGATCATGATGCGCGAGGGAACGACGGAGAGGAACGTAGCGGCCCTGGCCCCCCTGGTCACGCCCGAGACTGCCTCCCGATTCCTCCTCGTGTCGGATGACAAGCACGTCGACGACCTGCTCGACAACGGGCACATGGACGAGAACCTCCGGCGGGCCGTCTCGGCGGGGATCGATCCGGTCTCAGCCGTCCGGATGGCCACGATCAATCCCGCCCTCTACATGGGCCTCTCCGACCGCGGGGCCGTCGCGCCCGGGTATGCGGCCGATCTGGCCGTCGTTTCGGACCTCGAGACCTTCCGCGTCCGGGCCGTCTACAAGGGCGGCCTCCTCGTTGCGGCGAACGGCCGGCCCGCGTGGAGGAAGATTCGGCCCCTTCTCCCCGCCCGGCACGCGATGCGCGTCGCGGATTTCTCCATCGACCGCCTTCGCGTGCCTGCCCGTTTCGGACGGATCCGCGTGATAGAGATCGTCCCCGGGCAGATTCTCACGCGGTCCGTCACGGAAGATGCGAGCCCCGCGGCCGACCCCGAAAGGGACATCGCCAAGATCGCCGTCGTCGAGCGGCACAAGGCCAGCGGGCGGATCGGCCTGGGGTTCGTTCGGGGGTTCGGCCTCAAGGCGGGAGCAATCGCGTCCACGGTCGCCCATGACAGCCACAACCTGATCGTCGCCGGGACGAACGACCGGGACATGGCGGCGTGCGTCCGCCACCTCGTCCGGACGGGCGGAGGACTCTGCGCCGCCCACGACGGCCGGATCGCCGCGGCCCTTCCGCTTCCGATCGCCGGCCTCATGTCCGACCGGGAGGCCGAGGTCGTCGCGGGCCGGCTGACGCTGGTCAAGGCCGCGGCGGCGATCCTGGGATCGCGCCTCCCCGATCCGTTCATGCACCTCTCCTTCCTCGCCCTCCCCGTCGTCCCGGAGCTCCGGTTGACCGATCGCGGCCTCGTGGACGTCCGCCGGAACGAGATCGTCCCGTTGTTCGTCGGGCCATGAGCGAGATCCATCGGGGGGCAATCCTTCACGCGACGGGAATCGATTCGATCGCGTACTACGGAGACGGCGTTCTCGTCGTCGATCCAGATGGGAAGATCGAATCGCTCGGCCCCTGGCACGGCCGTTCTCCAGACGGCGAAATTCACGATCACCGGCCCGCTCTTCTTCTTCCCGGATTCGTCGACTGCCATTTCCATATTCCACAGATCGACGTGCGCGGGCGATACGGCTTTTCCCTTCTCGAGTGGCTCGACCGGTTCGTCTACCCAGCCGAGCGGGCCTGCGCCGATCCGGAGACCGCGCGAGACATGGCCCGCCGGGCCTTCCGGTCGCTCCTGGCCCACGGGACGACAACCGTCGCGGCCTACACCTCCTGCCACGTCCAGGCTGTCCGCGCCGCGTTCGAGGAGGCGGAGACAGCCGGCATCCGCGCCGTCATCGGAAACCCCTTGATGGACCGCGAGACGCCTCCGGACCTCCGCGCCGGGGTGGACGCGCTCGCCGCCTGCGAAGAGACCGCCGAGCGCTGGGAAGGCAAAGCCGGCCGCCTCTTCTACGCATTCACGCCACGCTTCGCCGTCTCCTGTACGCCGGCTCTTCTCGCGGCGTCAGCCGAAGCGGCGAAACGGACTGGGTGCCGGATCATGACGCACCTCGCGGAGAACATGGAAGAGGTCCGGCGGGTCGGCGCGCTGTTCGGAGCCGACCGCTCCTACACGGCCGTCTATTCCTCGCACGGGATTCTCGCCCCAGGAACGATCGCCGCCCACGCGATTCATCTTTCCGACGAGGACTGCGAGAGTCTCGCTCGGACCGGGACGGCCGTCGCGCACTGTCCGTCGTCCAACTTCTTCCTGAAGAGCGGGCGGATGGACCTCTCCATGCTGGACAACCACGATGTGACGATCGGCCTGGGAACGGACGTCGGCGCCGGCCCTTCGTTCTCGCTTTGGGAAACGATGCGCGACATGCTCTACACGAACGACACGACGCCGGCGCGCGCTTTCTCCGCGGCCACGCGCGGCGGCGCGTTAGCGCTCGGTCTCTGGGACAGGATCGGGGACTTCTCCCCCGGGAAGGAAGCGGATTTCTGCGTATATGACGTTCCGCCGGACCTGACCGCCCCCGAAGAGATGATCGCCGGGCTGATCTTCACCGAAGGCGGCGCAAGGCCGAGGGCGGTGTGGATCGGAGGACGGAAGGTTCTTTAGGCGGCTGGCTGGTTGGGTCGATCCTTCGTCTTATAAATCGAATGATCGGAGTATGAAGTCGGCGACGCCCGCGGCGTCGTCAAGGTGGAACGTGGGGATGGAGACGGAATACGTCCCGTCCGTGACGAGAGCCTTGAATGAAGGATCGTCGAGGCACATCGGCCGCCGTCCCGCCGCCTCGCGGTGGACTTCGATCTTCCACTCGGCCTCCCGCCTGTACCCCTCGATGAAAACGAGATCGTGGTCCGTCACGAGCGGAAGCAGGGAGGAGAGCGGCCGCTCGTCCGAGACCCGCCGGATCATCGCCATCTTCCGACGCGAGGAGACGAGAACGGTCTCGGCGCCGGCCTGCGTGAAGCGGTAGGAGTCCTTGCCGGGATGGTCGATGTCGAACCGTTCGTGGGCGTGCTTGATGACGGCCACGCGGAGGGCGCGTCCGGTGAGGATCGGGATGACCTTTTCGAGCAGGGTTGTTTTCCCGCTGTTCGATCCGGCGGCGACGAAGGCGACGATCGGGGGCATGGGGAGATCATACAGCAAGCGGCGGTCGGCGGTCAGCAGTCACGAAAAAGGGCGGCGCCCCTCGGACGAGAGCGTCACCTTGTCGGTTGAGTCGAGATCGAGTTCATTCGTTCCCCTGGCAAGAGACCTCTCCGCCGGCCGGCCGGCCGGCCAGGACATTCCGGACGGCCGCGACCACGACTCCCAGGCGGTACGGCTTGGCGATGACGGGAACCCCCGTTTCCTTGACGAAGGCCTCGACCCGCGGCTCGCACGTGTCCCCCGTCGTAAAAATGACGCCTCCCGCCAGAACCGGGCGCTCACGCCGGATCCATTCGTACAGGTGAATCCCGCTTCCCTTCGGCATCCGAATGTCCGAGATCACGAGATCGAACGATTCCATTCGGAGCCGGGAGATCGCCTCATCGCCGGAGGAGGCCACGCAAATCTCGTGTCCCTCCGCCGCCAGGATATCCTGGAGAAGCTGGGCTTGCGTCTCCTCGTCCTCGACGACGAGCAGGCGCGCAGGCAGGAGGTCGCGGACGGCCGAGTCTCTCCCGGACCCCGGTCGATCCTCCTTCCCCTCCTCGTCGATAATGGGGATCCGGATGGAGAAAGCTGTCTCCCCCGGCCGGCTGGACACCGACATCTCCCCCCCGTGCTCGTTGACGATCCCGTAGCAGAGGGAAAGGCCCAGGCCCGACCCCTTCCCTACATCCTTCGTGGTGAAGAAGGGGTCGAATATCCTCTGCTGGATCTCGTCCGGAATGCCGGGTCCCGTGTCGATCACGTCGAACTGGATCATCTCGTCGGAGCGCGACGATCGGATCGTCAGCGTCCCGTCCGTTCCTTCCATCGCCTGGACGGCGTTCTTCACGAGGTTCAGGAAGACCTGCTCTATCTGGCGGTAATCCGCGAGGGTGCGCGGCAGGCTCCGGTCCAGATCGAGCTTGAGTTCCATCCCTTCGGTCTTCAGCCTGTACTTGAAGACGGTCAGGGTGTTGATCATCGCGTCGTTCAGGTTGATCTTCTCCTTCTTCGGTTTCTCCTGCCGGGCGAAACCCAGGAGCGATTCGACGACGCTCTTGGCGCCCAGCGCCGCGTCCGTGATCGTCCGGACCATCTTGAGATCGCGCTCCCCCATGGGGGAAAGCTGAAGAAGCTCGGAGTAGGCCAGGATCGGGACGAGCTTGTTGTTGAGCTCGTGGGCGATCCCCGCGACCAGTTCGCCCAGGGATGCGAGTTTCTCGGCCTGAGCGAGCTTCCGCTCGAACCGCTTCTTCTCTGAAACCGACTTCCCGATCAAGAGCGTCCCAAGGAACGCCCCGTGCGTGTCGTGGAGGGGGGAGAAGGAGCAGAGGTACTCCTCAACCGCCCCTTGCGAGGAGCGGAGCGGGATCTCGACGGCGGCCTTCTGCTTCTTTTCCAGGAACCGGCCGATCATCCGCCCTTCCTCGGCGTCCCGCAGAAACACATCGAACGTCCGCCCGATGACGTCTCCCCGGCCGTAGCCCAGATCGTCGATCCGTCGGTTGACGAAGAGGACCCTCCCCGCCTTGTCCAGCGTAAAGATGAGGTCCGACGCGTTCTCCAGGAGGTTCTCCAGATACTCCTTGTACTCCCGGATCTCCTTCGTCCGCTCGGCCACCCGGTCTTCCAGCGTCCGGTTGAGCTCCTCGAGCCGCTTCTCCTGCCGGGCGAAAGCCACGATATGTCCCACCGTCGTGGCCAGGATCGAAAAGACGCGGAGGTAGTGCTCGTTGAAGAACCCGACCTTGGGATGGGAGAGGTTGATCACGCCGACCACCTTTTCTCCCGAGATCATCGGCAGGCAGAGGATCGACCGGATCGAGATGGGGGAATCGATCTGCACGAACCGCTCGTCCTTGCGGACGTCGGGGATGAGGATCGGCTGACGCGCACGGGCGGCCCGGCCGGCCACGCCCTCGCCCACGCGGAAAACGCGGCCTTGCGTGTGGATCCCGGGCGGAGGCGGCTCGTTGCGCCTGACGTGGGGGCCGATTCCGGACTGGAGGGTGAGCCACTCCCCCTCGTCGTCCATCAGCATGATGGAGCAGTATTCGAGGATCAGCTCCTCGGCGAAGATCTCGACGACCCGGTCGCAGATCTCCCGGACGTCGGACGTGCCGGACAGCGTGTCCGCCATCCGCTTGAACGCCGCCAGGCCGCGAAGGGTATCCGTGTAGAGGCGGCTCAAGTGTTCAAGCTCGCTCTCGATCTCACTCCGGGAGCGTTTCTTCCCCGTTTGGAGAGACGCGGCGGCCGCCCCGGCGAACAGATCCGCCTGGACGAAAGGCCGGGAGGGCTGAGAATCAGGCGGGAGGGAGTCCGAATCGCTCATCGGTCTTGCGGCCGTGCGGCGTGCCCGGCCTCGTCTAGGCGAGGGCATGGAGGGCCTCCGGAAGACCCGCCGCCATTTCCTTGAGAATGGGAACCAGCTCGTACTCGATCAGGTCCGCGAGAAAGATCCAGTCCTGGCCCTGTTGGGCGGACGACATCTCGCCCAAGAGGTCCAACAGCCGCTTGTCATGCCCGGAGAACGTCAGGGAGGCGGGAAAATCCCGAAAGGCGCCGCTCGCCGAAACTTCGCGGAACCTCGCCACCCGCTCGATGACCGATCGAAGCGCTTCGAGGCATTGGCCGAAGCCGGAATTGGCCGCTTGGTCGCGTCCCTGACGGTAGTCGCGAGAAACCTTGAGGAGATCCGGCACAACCTTGCCGAGGGAAGTTGCCAGGTTTTGGACGTCTTCGCGGACCAGATCCTTCACGCCTGCTTCCCCTGGATGGGTGACGAGGATGGGTGGTACGTTACCACCGCCCCTCCGGCTGTGGCAAGCGATTTGGGTTGAGAGGCCGGCCGCGTCCGAAACGCGAAGCACGGCTCGGGATTCCGTTTCAGCAGGGAATTAACTGGAGCCGTTCGGAAGGAACGTCCCGAAAATGGTCCAGGACGAATAACCGGGTCCGGCCGGGAAGACCCTAGATCCCATCAGGAATCGTGATCGCCTTCTCCTCGGGAACCTCGATCTCCCCGAAGCGTGTGATCAGAAACCTTATTGGTTTCCTCGATCATCCTCGCTCTTGCGGGGCGGCTTGTCCCCGCTCTTCCAGGCCGTGACGACGGACCCCAGGTCCTGCGGCGACTGCTGGGCGGCCCGCTGGTTTTCCGCGAGGATCTTCCGATAGACCTCCTCGCGGTGGACCGGAAGGTCGTGCGGCGCCTCGATCCCGAGCCGCACCTGGTTCCCACGGATCTCCATCACGACGACCCGGATGTTGTCGCCGATCGTAATGCTCTCGCCCAGTCTTCTCGTCAGGACCAGCATGGGGCCCTCCGTGGCAGACGCGTTGTGACCCCCGTCCCGTCTTCTACGAGTCGAAGGTTCCCTCCCCCGTCCCCGGCCCATCCGGCGGCGGTTTGGGACCCCGGTTGCGGGGAGGGTCGCGACCGGAGGAAATCGAGCAGCGAGGACTGGAGAATCCGCGCCGTCGAAGCCCGTGCCGCATCGAGTGTCTGCTGCCCGATGGTCAGCTCCGAAGCCGCCTTTATCATATCCGCGTCTTCCCTATCCGACAAGAGGCTTCGAAGCTGGGTCTTGACCTGGAATAGAGTTCCGCCTGGCGTTCAAGAACTGGAATGAAGCCGTTGACGATTCCCACGTTCGCTTTCCATGCGCCGGCAGATGATTCCCCGCGGCGCCTACAGGGTCTTGCCGAAGTCGAGAAAGTGATCCTGGAAGATCTTCTCCGCGACCGCTTCTCCCCTCACGTTGTACGTCCCGCGCCCGATCTGCGCCTTGACGTCGTTGACCCGGCTTTTCCGGATTTCGGGAGCCTTCTCGATCGCCTTTGCGATATAGAGAACCTCCCTGGCCTTCTCCCGGTTTGGTGACAGTCCCTGCCCGGTCCCGACCTTCTCCGGACCCTGGACAACCCCCCGCGATGCCTCCTGGATCTTCTGCAAGCACGCCGCAACGTCGATCCCTTTCTGCCCCGAAATCTTCACCTAATGTCCCTCCGATCACGGGTCTTCTGCTCCCCTTATCGGAGGTCCGCCGGCGAAACTCCAGGAAAAAAATTCGATGCATTGGCCGGTGCCTCGATAAACCGGCCTGATTCGACGGTTCGGCCGTTTCTGGCGATTTCAAAGTGAAGATCCGGCCCCGTCGCCCTTCCCGTCTTCCCAACGAAAGACGAGTCGGATTCTCGGGGGAATGTGAATTTCCGCTGGCGTATCAGTGTGTAATAAACGGACAGGCGGAGGAAAGGAACCCGTTGGATGGGAAGGAGAAGGTTTCGCCTAGCGGACGCGGCCGCGATGACGCCTGAGCGTGATGGGGCCCGGCGGACGCGAAAACGAACGGACACTTACACGGACCGGAACGGGGACCCGCAAAGGGTTGTGAACGAGGGAAGAGAGAGCCCGCATTGCGATGAGGAAGACCCCCTCAAGCCGCCCGCGCATGGAAGAAGGAATGCTCGGCATCAGGCGGCCCCTTCGATGTCGATGGCGTTATGGACGGCAAGGTCGACGACGTGCTTGACGAGACCCAGCCGGTCGGCGGGGCTGATCTTGAAGTAGAAGGGCGATTCCATCAGTATCCCGATCACGACCTCGGCCGAGAATGGAAGACCCAAGGTTCTGTTTTCTGTTGATCCGTCCGAAGCCATGTTCAGCCTCCTGATTTATCGGCCGGCCGAAAAACTTCTTGAGCGGACTCGGACCTGTGTCACGTGCACCCCGCCATGAAGGACTTGAGCCGCCCGCGCAGGCGAAGGACCGCCTGGCTGTGGATCTGCGAGACGCGCGATTCGGTTACTTCGAGGACGTTCGCGATCTCCTTCATCGTGAGTTCCTCAAAGTAGTAGAGGCCGACGACCAGCCGCTCCTTCGCTGGAAGGCGGTCGACTGCCTTGGCGATCGACTGCTTCATCTCCCCCACCCGGACCTGCTCGAGTGGATCGGCCGCCGCCGGGTCCGATATCGTCTCGAAAAGGTCCCGGTCCTCCCCGTCGTGCCCGTGGAGGTCCTCGACCGAGATGATGGCCGATCCGGCCGCGTCCTGGAGAAACCGGAGGTAGTCGTCCGCCTCCATTCCCATCGCCCCAGCCATCTCGCCTTCCGTCGGGGCGCGGCCCAGGCGTCTTTCGAGTTCCTGCATCGTCCGATTTACCACCGTGGCCTTCCGGCGGACCGACCGCGGGACCCAGTCCAGAGAGCGGAGCTCGTCGAGCATGGCGCCCCGTATGCGGAACTCGGCGTACGTCTTGAACTTGACGTCCCGGGACGGGTCGTACCGGTCCAGCGCGTCGATCAACCCGATGACGCCGGCGTTGATCAATTCGTTCACCTCGATGTGCGGCGGCAGGCGCATCGCCAGCCGGTAGGCAATGTACTTGATCTGCGGGGCCAACTCCTGGATGAGCGCCTCCCGGTCGACCGCCGCCGCGGCTGTCTCCGCCACGGGCTCCTTGACTGTTGCTGTTCGGCTCATGAATCGCTCCACCGTTTCACCCATTCACCCCTTCATCGAACCCGTCTATCCGCAGATTTCGCAGATTGCCGCAGATTTCTCCCCGTTTTTTCGAAGACCAGGAACCTTTTTGAAAATCTGTGGAATCTGCGCAATCTGCGGATTCCCCCGCCTCTCCGATTCACCCATTCACCCATTCACCCATTCACCGATTCACCGATTCGCCGGTCTCGTTCCCCCTCACCAGCCTCTGCCAGAAGAACTGAATGTTCCCCTTCGGCAATACGACCGGGGCGTCGTCCAGAAGCGTCCGCGCCACCTCCGCGAAGTTTCGGGCGGCCGGCGACCGGGGGTAGAGATCCACGACGGCCCGCTGTCTCCGCACGGCCATCGTCACGTGGTCGTCGGCCGGGATATGGCCCAGATAACTGATCGAGACGTCCAGGGACCGGTCGACCATCTTGACGAGGTTTCGGTAAACCTCCATACCCTCCGCCGCGCTCCGGGCCGAATTCACCAGGAGCTTGAACGAACGCTCGGCGTGCCGCATCGAAAGGATCTTCATCAGGGCGTACGCGTCCGCCATCGACGTCGGCTCCGGCGACACGACGACGATGATCTCCTGCGCCGCGACCGTGAAGTAGAGGACGTTCGACGAAACGCCGGCCCCGGTGTCCACGAGAAGGACGTCGGCCGTGCCGTCCAGTTGGTCCACCTCCGTGAGCAGGCCCGCCCTCTGCTCTTCGGTCAAGGCGGAGAGTTCCTGTGCGCCGGATGTCGCCGGCAGGATCTGGATCCCCTCGGGGCCTTGGACCAGGATCTCTTGGAGGCGGGCCCGTCCCGCGAGGACGTCTCCCAGCGTACGGCCGGGCGTCAGGCCGAGGAGAACGTCGATGTTTCCCAGCGAGAGGTTTGCGTCGAACAGGAGGACGCGTTGTCCTAGCCGGGAAAGGGAGATCGCGAGGTTCGCGACGACGATCGTCTTGCCGACTCCTCCCTTTCCGCTGGTCACGGCGATGACCCGGACCGGTGCGTGGAGATCCCGCGAGACCTGATCTTGCCGTGTCATCGACCTGAGCGTTGCCACCTGATCCATCGGACCCTTCCTTATTCCCTGTTCGAGAGTGGGAACAGAGAAAGACTAAATCAAGACTTATGCCGGAACATTGCAAGGATAATGAAGGATAGGAAGAGCAGGAAAATCCGAGACTTATGGAACTAGGCCCGTTGCGGGACCGATGTTGGAGGCATGCCTATCGTCAAGAAAATGACGAAGGCGAAGGACAACTGGCGGAGGTTCTCAAGCTTCCGTGTCCGCCGTCTGTCTGGCATTCGATTCCGAGTAGAGGTTCCGCCGCTTCATCTTTTCCACGAGGGTCGTCCGGTTCAGCCGCAGATACTGGGCGGCCTTGTTCTTGACGCCGACGGCCTTCTCCATCGCCTGAACGATCAGGCGGTTTTCGAAGTCCTCCACGAGCTTTTCGAAATCGACGCCCTCCTCCGGAATCGACACGAGCGGAACGCCCTGGTCGCGGCGCCGGCCGAGGATCTTGTCCGGCAGATCCTCGACTCCGATGACGCCCTCGCCCTTGAGGATGACGAGGCGCTCGACCAGGTTCTCCAGTTCCCGGACGTTCCCCGGCCAGTCGTACATCTTGAGCGCCTGCATCGCCTCAGGCCCGATCCCGCTCACCGAGCGCCGCTTGTCGGCCGACAGACGCTTCAGAAAATGGTCGAGCAGGAGGGGGATGTCCTCGCGGCGCTGGCGCATGGACGGAAGCGTGACGGGGATGACGTTCAGCCGGTAGAAAAGGTCCTCGCGGAAGCGGTGTTGCTCGACCGCCTCCTCGAGGTTCTTGTTCGTCGCCGAGATGACGCGCACGTCGACCCGGATCGACCTCGTCCCGCCCACGCGCTCGAACTCCCTCTCCTGGAGGACGCGCAGGAGCTTCACCTGAAGGTTCGGGCTCATGTCGCCCACTTCATCAAGGAAGATGGTCCCGCCGTGAGCCAGCTCGAAGCGGCCCATTCGCATGGCGTGGGCGCCCGTGAAGGCGCCTTTCTCGTGTCCGAAGAGCTCGCTCTCCAGGAGGTCTTCGGGGATCGCACCGCAGTTCACGGGGATAAGCGGACGGTCGCGCCGCGGGGAGTTGTAGTGGATCGTGCGGGCCACGAGCTCCTTTCCCGTTCCCGACTCTCCGTAGATGAGGATCGTGCTGTCGCTGTCGGCGACCCGCTCGATCATCCTGTAGACCTTCTGCATTTCGTCGCTGTCACCGATCAGGTTTTCGAACCGGTACTTGCGCCTGAGCTGGCGCTTGAGCAAGCGGTTCTCCACTTGGAGCTGGCGGAACTCGATGGCCCGCTGGACGGCGAGCACGACCTCGTCCACTTTGAACGGCTTGGTGAGGTATTCGAACGCGCCGGCCTTGACGGCCCGGACGGCCGTCTCGATCGTCCCGAACCCGGTCAGGACGATCCCGACGATGTCGGGATCGATCTCCCTAATCGCCTTGAGGACCTCGATCCCGTCCTGGTTCGGCATCCGAAGATCGGTGAGGAGAATGTCGAAGGGCGATTCCCGGGCGGCGGCAATGGCCGCCTCGCCGCCGTCCGCCGTCACGACTTCGTACTGGTTGCGCTCGAGGATCTCCTGGAGAACCTCGCGGGAATGCGGGTCGTCGTCAACGACGAGAGCGCGGTGCCTGGTCATGGCGGAACCCTCCAAAGTTCTGACGCACGATCATGGTCTAGTCAAATCCTTGACATTATATGAAACTTCCAGGGGCTTTTCAAGAAACCGCTGGGCGGCAACGCGTCGGAGGATTCTTCGTTGCTCTTAAGAAATTGGATCTCCTCCGCATGGCAGTGGAGGATTCGGAGAAAATCGGGCGGGAGGGTGGGAAGCAGAGTGGTCAAGCATAGCCCATCCTTGGGCCAAAGGAAGCCTGCCGGGCGAAATTCGCGGAGGGTGGGTCGTTACTTCTTTACGAGAACCTGCTTCTCGCTCATCCTCGCCCGATTGATCATGATCACCGGGTCCATGATGCAACCACAGAAGATGCAGTGCCAGCCGTAGCACGACAGGCCGAGGCTGTCTTCTTCATGGTTGTGGTACCGCTCCCTCACCATCGAGGCCTGACACTTGGGGCATTTCATTCTCTCTCTCCTTCCGATGCGAGCCGGAATTCCCCGGTCTCGGACCATATAACAGCAGGCGACCTGGCATTATTCCAATTTTGCCACGCGGATAACCTTTGCACACCCTGTACCATACCGGCCAGCGAATGAATACGGCGTATTATCAGCATGTTATCATCTAGCAGAACGTTTGGGGCCGCCTATCGCACGTCTCAATAGTGAAACATCGCTTTGAGTAGAACGCTGTTGTATGGCATAACTATGCTATTTACAAGGGATATCGTAGCGTCACGAAGTTGAAACGACCTGTCAGAGAAATGGACGCAGGGGTGGAACGGTGGAGGCAAGAGGAAGATGTCTTGTAACTACTTGCCCCGCAAGGGATTATGGACGATCGGGTCGATCGATACCCAGATCCTTCATTCGGCGCCAGAGGGTGGACCGGCTCATGCCGAGCCGCTTGGCCGTGGGAATGATGTTCCATCCGGACTGGTCCAGCGCCTTCTTGATGAGTTCGCGCTCGAGCGACCGGAACGGGTTTGGCTCCCGCAAAGCCACGTCGATGATGCTGGCGTTGGGGTGGTAGACCGTCAAAGGGAGATCCTCGGGCAGGATCGTGTTTCCTTCGCAACAGGCGAAAGCGTGTTCGATGACGTTCTGGAGTTCGCGGATGTTTCCGGGGTAGTCGTAGTTGAGGAGGAACTTCATCGCCTCCGGGGAGATGTTGTTGACCTTCGCCGGATGGGTCTCCTGGAAGCGCGACACGAAGTGCCGGATGAGGAGCGGGATATCGTCCCGCCTCTCCCTCAGCGGCGGCAGATGGATCGGCACGACGTTGAGCCGGTAGAACAGGTCCTTCCGGAACTCGCCCGTCTCGACGGCGCGGGCAAGATCCTTGTTCGTCGCGGCGATGAGCCGAACGTCCCCTTTGATCCGCCGGGAATCGCCAACCCGCTCGAACTCGCCGCTCTCCAGCACCCGCAGGAGCTTGGCCTGCGTCTTCGGGGGAATCTCGCCGATCTCGTCGAGGAAGAGCGTCCCCCCGTCGGCCAGCTCGAACCGGCCCGCCTTGTCGGCGATCGCCCCTGTGAACGCGCCCCGGACGTGGCCGAACAGCTCGCTCTCGATCAGCCCCTCGGAGAGCGCCGCGCAGTTCACCTTTACGAGCTGGCGGCCTTTCCGCGGCGACTGCCGGTGGAGGGCTTCGGCGATCAGCTCCTTGCCCGTGCCGGATTCCCCCGTGATCAGGACGGTCGACCGCGTCTGGGCGATCTGGGGGAGGACGCCCAGGATCTGGGCCATCCGGCCGTTCTTCGAGACGATCCCGTGGCCCCCCCCGCTCCCGTCAGGGCGGGCCGACAATTCCTTGATGAGCGAGATGTCGCGGAAGATCTCGACCCCGCCGATCGCCTCCCCCGATTCGTTCCGGATGAGGGCCGTCGACAGCGACACGGGAATCTCCGTCCCCGCCTGCGTCCGGAGGACGGTTTCGAAATTTGCGAGCGGCTCCCCCCGCTCGATCGTCCGGCGAAGGACGCACCCCCCGAGGCAGGCGTGCGTCCGCACCATCTCCCTGCAGGGGCGGCCGAAGACCTCGATCCGTTCGCCGCACCCCAGGAGCTGTTTGGCCGCGCGGTTCATGTAGAGAAGCTGGTAGTCGAGCGAGACGGCCACGATCCCGTCGGCGATCGAGTCGAAGATGATCTGGTGGTCCAGCCGGTCGAGGATCGGGCGCGGCGACGCGGACGAAAGCGACGCGTCGGTTCGGGCGATGTTCATGGTCCCATTATAGGAACCGCGTTCCTCCGGCCTGCAACAGGAATCTCAGCGGCAGAGACCGCCGTGTTGTGCCGAGTCTCCCAACAATCGATCCGGCATCGCCTTGCAACCTTGAAACTCCAGTTGGCAAATAGACGCCCAAATGTCAATTGTGCCTTCCCGTGCGCTGGACAGCGCCCCCTCATGAAAACCTCCGTTCGGGAAGCGCCGAAGCAATCGGCGTGCGGTGCTTGCCGCTTGCTATTCGAGCGGAGCGATCTTCTGCAGTTCCTGCTGGGTCTGCGCCTTCTCCCAGTCAGCGAGGAGCTCCTCCTGATGAAGTGTCGCCCACTCGATCACAAGGCCCATCGCCCGAGGCGGCAAGCGGCCGGAGAAGACAGAAAGCGTGCGAATATCGATCAAGACAACATCGCCGCCGTACTCCGCATGGAAATGGGGTGGATTGTGATCATCAAAGAACATCTTGATGACGATGCCGAAGAAACGACTGATCTCAGGCAAGAGTGGGCTCGCGCCGCAGGGCGGGGAAGACGTCTTCCGGGTTCTTGCCTGTTACGCGCAGGTAAAGCGCGTCGGGACAAAGGTCGATCTGGTCGCCCCAAGCAAGCTCGCCAAGCGAACCGATCCGAACCTGCTCAAAAAAACGGCGGTCGCGCCACAGGGCAAAGACTCCTTTGCCCACCAAGCCGGAAAGATCGACCGGCCCGGACACGCCGTCGTCAAAAGTCAATTGCAGACGATAGTCGGGCAATACGTTTACTTTGGAGATTTTCCGCATGACCCGTTTCCTTTTGATTTTCATGATACCACGAGTGGAAGCCTACTGAAAGAGCATTGGCCCGATCGCCACGCAACGGTTCGGTAGGCAGGCGAGAAACACGCATCGAGCTGGGCCGGGCAGGATTTCGCTTCGCAGCCTGTACGGCTCCGTTCGGGCTCAGGCCGCGATCAGCGTCTGGTCCAGCGAACGTCCGGTTCCCGGACGGCGCGGGTGTCGTCGAGCCGGCGGACGGGCGTGGTGTGGGGAGCGTTCCGGACGACGTCGGGGTTCTTCTCGGCCTCGTCGGCAATAGCGATCATCGCCTCGCAGAACCGGTCGATCTCCTCCTTGCTCTCCGTCTCCACGGGCTCGATCATCATAGCCTCTTCGACGACGAGGGGGAAGTAGACGGTCGGCGCGTAGAAGCCGTAGTCGAGGAGGCGCTTGGCGATGTCGCGCGCCTTGACGCCGCGGGCCGCCTGGTTCCTGGCGGAGAAGACGGCCTCGTGCTGGCAGATCCGGTCGTGGGGAAGATGGTACCGGCCGCGGAGCTTCACGCGAAGGTAGTTGGCGTTGAGCGTCGCGATCTCCGCCACGCGGCGGAGGCCATCCGCCCCGAGCGTCCGGATGTAGGCGTACGCCCGGACGAGGATGCCGACGTTGCCGTAGAACGCGTGGACCTTCCCGATCGACTTCGGCCTGTCCCAGTCTAGCCGGTATCGGTCTCCCTCCTTCTCCACCATCGGAACGGGGAGATACGGAACGAGCGAAGCCGCGACCCCGACGGGGCCCGCGCCCGGACCGCCGCCGCCGTGGGGCGTGGAGAACGTCTTGTGGAGGTTGAAGTGGACGACGTCGAACCCCATCTCGGCGGGGCGCGCGACGCCCAGGAAAGCGTTCATGTTCGCGCCGTCGAGGTACATGAATCCGCCCGCCTCGTGGATGATCCTCGAGATCTCGAGGACGTTCTCCTCGAAGAGGCCGAGCGTGTTCGGATTGGTGAGCATGAAGGCGGCCGTCTCGGCGGAGGCTTTCTTCCGGAGGTCGCCCAGATCGACCAGGCCGCGGGCGTCCGACTTCACCTCAACCATCTCGAACCCGGCGATGGCCGCCGACGCGGGGTTCGTCCCGTGGGCCGAGTCGGGGATCAGGACAATTCGCCGCGGCTTCTCTTCGGGTGACCGGCCCCGTTCCGCGAGCGCCTTCCGGATCATGAGCATGGCCGTGAACTCGCCGTGGGCTCCCGCCGCCGGCTGGAGCGTCACGCGGGCCATGCCGGAGATCTCGCAGAGCGAACGTTCGAGAAGATAGAGAAGCTCCAAGAGCCCCTGGATGTCGTCCTCGTTCTGAAGGGGATGGACGCCGGCGAGACCGGCCAGCCGCGACGCCTCCTCGTTCACCTTGGGGTTATACTTCATCGTGCAGGAGCCGAGCGGATAGAAGCCGGTATCCACGCCGTAGGAGCGGGTGGAGAGCTTCGTGTAATGCCGGACGACGTCCACCTCGGAGACTTCGGGGAGCGCGGGCGGCTCCTCAGCCAGGTGGCCGCCGAACAGATCGTCCAGAGAACGATTCGGGACGTCCAGCGAGGGCAGGCGGAACGCGCGCCGCCCTGGGCGGGAGAGCTCGAAGATCGTCGGAACGGGCGCCGTTCGCGGGTCGATGTCAGGCATGGGGCGCCTCCGCTCCCCCGGTGCGGTTCAGGAAAACGAACTGATCGACAGCGCGTCGAATTGTAAATTTCAAATTGTAAATTTCAAATTGTAAACTCAAGAACACAGTCTCGTCCTCTTCGTTTTTCTGTTTGTCGATTTCCAATTTCAAATTTCCAATTTTCAATTTTCAATTCCTGGCCCCCCCACGGGGAAGGCCCGGGCAGGGGTGAGCTTGCGCTTGGAAACAACGGCCGAGACGACCTCCGCCATCCTGTCGATCTCCTCTTTCGTCCGCTTCTCCGTCACGGCGATCAGCCAGAGCCCTTTCATCTTCTTGTCCAGGGTCCCGGCGTCGAGACCGCCGATGATCCCGGCCTTGGCCAGCGCCCTGTTCAGGACGGCGGGACGGACGGGCGTCCGGACGGCGAACTCCTTGAAGAAAGAGACGCCCGAAAACGCAAGGGAGAAACCCGAAATTGCCGAGAGGCGGTCGGCGGCGTAGCGGGCCTTCTGCGCGCACTGGACGGCCGTCTCCCGCAGACCGCCCTTCCCCAGGGCCGCCATGTGGATCGTCGCCGTGAGCGCGACGAGCGCCTGATTCGTGCAGATGTTCGACGTGGCGCGCGCCCGGCGGATGTGCTGTTCCCGCGTCTGGAACGTGAGGACGTACCCCCGCCGGCCTTCCGTGTCGACCGTCGCGCCGACGATCCGCCCCGGCATCTGGCGGATGTCTTTCATCCGGGCGGCGAGGAAGCCGAGCGCCGGCCCGCCGCCCGACATCGGGATCCCCAAACCCTGGCCTTCTCCCACGACGATATCGGCCCCCAGGCCGCCCGGTCTCTTGAGGAGACCCATGGCAACGGGGTCAACGGAGACGACGACGAGCGCGCCTCTCTCGCGGGCAATGGAGATGATTTCCCGAAGCGGCTCCAGGTTCCCAAGCCAGTTGGGGTACTGGACGAGAACGCAGGCCGTCTTTTGCGAAACTCTTTTCCCGAGATCCGCAAGATCGGCGGTCCCGCTTTCCATCCGGGGGTGGACGATCTCCACGGGGAGTCCTTCGACGTAGGTTGCGAGGACGCGGCGGTAGAGCGGGTTCACCCCCGCAAGAACGACAATCCCGTGCCGGTCGTCCGCCGCCATGCGGAGGGCCATCATCGCGCCTTCAGCCGTGGCGGACCCGCCGTCGTATAGAGAAGCGTTGGCGGCCTCCATGCCCGTCAGCTCGCAGATCATCGTCTGGAACTCGTAGATCGTCTGGAGGACGCCCTGGCTGATCTCGGCCTGATAGGGGGTGTAGGATGTGACGAACTCGGACCGCCCCGCGAGCGCGGGCACGACGGAAGGAATGGCGTGATCGTAAACCCCTCCGCCGAGGAAGGAGGGCGTCGATCCCGCCGCGCGGTTCCTGTCAGCCAGCGCCGAGAGGTCCCGCAGGACCTCGATCTCGGACTCGGCCGGAGGGAGGTCAAGCCGCCGCTTGAACCGGAGACCTTCGGGGATCGTCGAGAAGAGATCCTCGACGCGGGAGACGCCGACCGCCGCCAGCATCGCCTGGATATCGTCTGGGGTGTGGGGAATGTAAGTCATCAAAAGACCAAGGGTGAATAGGTGAATGGGTGAATGGGTAAATGGGGAGAGACCAGCATGGCTATTCCGGAAAGCGATTCACCGACTCACCGATTCACCCATTCACCGACTCGCTTTCCTGTAGAACGGCATCGTCACGATGTTCGCGAGACCGGCCTTTCCGCGGATGTCGATCCAGACCTCCATCCCCGGCTTGGAGTATCTAGCGGAAACGTACCCCATGCCGATCGGCTTCCGGAGAGTGGGGGACAGGTTCCCCGACGTCACCTCTCCGATCGTCGATCCGTTCGAGTGGATTGAGTATCCCTCGCGCGGGATCCCCTGCTCCACGGAGAGCATCTCGAAGCCGATCAGCGCGCGGGAGGGCGCCGCCGCCGTCTGTGCCTCCAGGGCCGACCGGCCGACGAACTCCCCCTTCTTGAAGCTCACGCCCCGCAGGAGCCCGGCCTCGACCGGCGTCGTGCGCTCGTTCAGCTCGTGGCCGTAGAGCGGGAACCCCATCTCCAGGCGGAGCAGGTCGCGCGCCGAGAGGCCCGCGGGAACGAGGCCGTTGAACTCCCCCGCCTCCATGAGGCCGTCCCACAGCTCCGCGGCCTTCGCGGCGGGCATCCAGATCTCGTAGCCGCGCTCGCCCGTGTACCCCGTCCGGGAGAGCCAGGTCTTCTCGCCCATGATCGTCGTCCGGCGGATGTGGTAGAGCGCGAGCTTCTTGAGGTCGAAATCGACGAACGTCTGCAGGATGAGGAAGGAGGACGGCCCCTGCAGGGCGATCAGGGCGTCGCGCATCGTGACGTCTTCCACGAACGAGGCGTCTCCCCCGTGCTTCCCGAACCAGCGGACGAGCTTCTCGCTGTTCGACGCGTTGCAGCAGACGATGTAGAGGAGCGGTTCCGCCCGGTAGATGACGATGTCGTCGAGGATTCCCCCGTCGGGGTTGAGGACGAACGAGTAATGAGCCTGCCCGGTCTTGAGCGCCGCCACGTCGTTCGACGTGACCACGTCGAGGAACTCCTTGGCCCGCGGCCCCCGGACCTCGATCCGGCCCAGGTGCGAGACGTCGGTCAGACCCGCCGCCGTCCGCACGGCCTTGACCTCGTCCGACGCGCGCTGGTACTGGAGGGGCATCTCCCATCCGGAGAAGTCGACGAGTTTCGAGCCGGCCGCCTGATGGACGGCGTAGAGCGGCGTTCGCTTTAGAGTCGATTCACGCGTCATCGTGGCCGGACCCGGATTGTCAATCAACCTTGGCGGAACCCGTGGATGCTAGGGATAAGAGGGCGGGACAAAACCCCGCGGACAAAGCGGTGAAACTATACAAATTCCGCCCCGGCGAGTCCACGGGAAAATGAGCGGTCAGCGGCGCGCGCGCCGGTTTACCGACGGATCGCGTCCAGGGCGGCTGGATCGATCTTGTTGACCTCGCAATATTCCCGCTCCAGCTCCTCCACGTAGAACCGGTCGAGACCGCTGTTCTGGATGAAGTCCTCGCGGAGGCCCCCGTGCCGGGCGGAAAGGATCTGGGGAAAAAACTGGTTGACGTAGAAGGCCTCCTTCTTTAGATCGAGGATGACCCGTTGAACGAGGCTCAGGGGTATCTCCCTGCCGATCAGCTTCTTGGCCATCAGAACATTGGTCAGATCGTGGAGGAATGCGTCGAGCTCGTCCTTCGCCAGAAGTTCGGCGTACGTCGTCTGGACGCGCTCCTTGACGTACTGGCGGATCCGCCCGTAGAGCCTCTCTTCCTCGGCGGCCTTCCCGATCTCCCCGACCACGTCCCGGACCGAGAGGTCGCCGCGGACCAGCCCGGCGAGACCCAGGACGAGGGCTTGGATCTTTCGGGCGCCGTAGCGCGTCAGATAGGCGTCGCGGCGGATCGGATCGATGAAGAGCGCGTGAAAAATGCCGGCCTCGATCGCCTCGAACGCCTGCCGGTGTCCCAGCAGACCCCGGAGCGCCGGCTCGGAAAGATCGGACCCTTCGATGAAAGCCATGCGGTTGATCGTATTCGACGTCTGGTCGAACCGGTCGAAGTAGGTTACGATCTCGCCGAACGACTCCAGGAACGAGGCGTCATCCTCCACCTGCTGTTCGTCCGCCGCCCGGCAGGTGTGCAGGAGTATCTCCTCGAACGACAGGTCCCGGGAGACGACGGCCTGCTGTTTCGCCTTGAGCAGTTTGAGAAGGTCTTCGGCCGAAATTCGGTCGGAGACGCCCCGCCTCCGGAGGAACAGCCCCTCCAGGATGGCGCGCGTCTCTCGCAGATATGACGGTTCGGACGCGGGAGCGACCTCCTTGCCCGTCAGAAGGCGCTCGTCCAGCGAGTCGAAGAGGGCGCTCGGGACCTTCTGGCGGATGGCCAGCGTCCGCAGGCGCGAGAGCTGGGCGACGGCCTTCGGGTCGGCGTTCTCCTTGCCCCGGAGCCGGATCAGGATCTCCCGGTACTGGTCCACCAGGACGCGGTTCTCCGGGATCCGGTAGACCGCGTCGATATTGATCCTCTCCTGCTGGTAGAGGTCGATCGTGTGGTTGGACGCGAGCATCTCGGCTCGCTCCCCCGGTTTCCCGCTCCCCTCCCGCGCCATGCCGTCGCGGACCGCATCGGCGTACTGCTTGTGGGGAATGTGGGTCAGGCGGAAAAGAAAGAGGAGGGCCCGGGGATCGCCGATCTCCGCGAGGATCTCCTGGGCCAATGCCGTATCGTTTTCCTGCTCGACGTTCGCCGTGCGCTTGAGCACGCGGCCGACGCGGCGCAGAAGGATCTCCTGCTGGTAGCGAAGCCGGCCTCCCACGTTCCATTGGACGAAGAAGTAGTAGTTGACGAGCGCGTTGCCGTTCAGGAAGACCTGGTCGTAGGAGTCGCTTCCCTCCGTCCGGTCGGTGAAGATGATCCGCTTGAGGATCGGGGCGAAGTAAGCGCCGTAGATGACCAGCCGGTTCTTGACGTCGGGCCTCATCAGGTCGGTCAAGGACTGCTCGACGCCGAACATGTATTCGCAGAACGCCCCCCCGTTCCCCCGGCAGGAGATGCCCCGCTGTCCCAGGACGATCTCGTTCCCGCCGGAGAAGAAGCGCGTCGCCGGTTCCCCGCCCACGTCGATCGTCTCGTGGAAGAACCGGGACCCGAGGTCCGCCCCGGCGATCGTCGCGTGATAGGAGATCGCCGTGTCCACTTGGCCGTGGAGACAGATGTCGAGCAAGCCGCTCATTCAACCGCCCCCAGCCGGGTCAAAACCGTCCGCTCGGCCGCCGTCACCGCCGCCGGCCGGGCGCTTGTCCGCTTCTTGGCCGCCAGAACCTCCGCGACGGCCAGGGCGTGCGCCGGCAGGCCGGCCGGGACCCACGCGCCCGCCTCGCGGTAGGAGGAAGGCAGGCACCCGAGCATCCCTTCGCGGAGCCGCTCGCCAAGAGGTTCGAGGAAGAGGGAAACGACCGCCTCGGCGTCCGGCTCGTCGCCGAACGCAGTCAGGTAGGCCGACAAGAACGTGCCCCAGAAGGAGGCGGCCGCGGCCGCCTCGTACCCCAGGGAGTTGTTTCCGCCTTTGGGCGGCCGGGACAAGAGTCCGACGGGCGCCACGAGAAGACGATGCACGGCCGTGACCAGCCGCTGTTCCCGAAGACCCGGAAGGATCCGGAACGGCAGGGTGACGGCGAGAAGCTGGGACGGCGTGACGGTCGGCACCGGCGCTCCATTCTCGATTCGGGCCGCGAGGCATCCTTCCGCGTCGTTCCAGAACTCCTTGTTCACGCCCAGACGGACCTTCTCCGCCAGGAGGGAACAGCCCCGTCCCGGCCATCGGTGCAGGTCGGCCAGTTCGACGAATCCCCGGAGCACGCTGTACCACAGGAGGGAGAGGTCGATCGGAAGGTACGCCCCGGCCGGCGCGTCTTCGGGATCGGCGTTGAGAAGGTCGCACGTCGTCCGGATGTTCGGCCCGGCGGCTTCCAGCAGTCCGTCGCTGCCCATCCGGATCTTCCCGACACCGGTCGCAAGGAGGTCGACGATGTCGTCCAGGATGGGAAGGAAGAACCGCCGGATGAAATCGGTGTCCTCCGATTCCCGGGCGTACAGGTAGCCCGCAAGAGCGAACCACAGCGGCCGGTCGGCGCAAAACATCCCGCTCTCCCCCGGAACGCGGGGAAAGGGATCGCTCCGAACACGCCCTCCCTCCCGCAGGAGAAGCTCTTTCGCCTCCTCGTACCGCCCCGTGGCGATCAGCAGCCCCGGCGCGGCCGCGAGCGTCTCCGCCCCCTTCTCGGAGCCGGCGTAGTATCCTGTCCGGATGAGCGGGCCTTCGGAATCCCGCAGGATGAACTGGTCGGCGGCCAGAACGAGCTCCCGCTCCACGTCGTCCCGCGCGTTCGCCCGCTCGAGGAGCGCGTCCCGCCGGGCGATCTCCCGGAGGAACGCCGTCTCGACGTCGAACTCCCCCAAGGGGGCGGCTGACGCGGCGAACACCAGCGTCGCCCTCCCCTCCACCGTGATCGTGAAGCGCCCCGGACGGTAGAGGTCTTCTTCTCCCGGTCGGTCGTCAGCCGGATACGCGACCCCCTTGTTCCAGCACGGATCGGCCTCGAAGGAGAACCCGGGCGCGAAAAACCAGACCGACTCCTCCCGGTCAGAGACGACGCGCCCCTCTTCCCACCGGAACCCTTCCCTCTCGCGCGAGAGCCCGCCAGCCTCCCGGCAGGCGGCGAGGGGCTCGATCGTCATGGTCGCGGGGCCCGTGCGGGCGTGAACCGTGTATTGAATGACCACCGTCTCCTCTCCATGGAGCATGAGCACCGTCTTGACGACCATCGTGGTCCCGCAGACGAACGTGAACGTGGGAAAGAAGTAGCGGGAGAATCGACGAAGGTTCTTATACCCTTCCGGAAAAACCGCGTCCGGATAGAACCGCGTCGAGAGATCGTACTCCCGGCCGCCCGACGAGATCGTTTCGGAAACCGCCGAAAGAAGGACGCGATCCTTTTCATCGGCCCCCGGGACCGCGAGGAGACCATGTTCGCGGCGCACGTTGGCCCCCAGGACGGAGGCGGCGCAGTACGCCCCCCGGCCGTTTGTCGCGACCCACTCCCGCCGAACGGCGCGTTCCAGCGGAAGAAAAGTGTCCTGCCCGAAAGAGATCACGCGTCCGCCATCCCGCGTCCGTCAAGGTCGTCCGCGGGAAAAGGAAAGGCCGTGGAAGGGCCGGCGTCCCGCTCGGCCATTCCCCCGCCGGCCTTGGAAAACCGCCTAGCCGCCCGACCGGAGCCGTTCAATAAACTCCCCGAGAGCGTCCGCGTTGTCGGCATCCGGCTGACAGCGAAGGTACGTCTCGAAAGCGTCCGCCGCCGCCGGCCACCGCCCGCCCCCGGGCCCCATCTTGGCCAGGATCGACCCGCGGAGAAGGTAAGCGTCCGCGTAGTCGGTCTTGAGAGAAACGGCCCGGGCCAGGGCTTCGAGGGCTTCGTCGTTTCTGTCCATGAGATTCAGGGAGATCGCCGTCTGATACGGGATCTCTGGGTCGCCCGGGTCCCGCGCGGCGGCGAGCCCGAACTCCCGGAGCGCCTCCGGAACGAGGCCCACGCGCAAAAAAGCGCTCCCCAGGTTGAAGTGGACCGCCGGGAAGTCGGCGTCAATGTCGCTTATCTTGAGGAAGCATTCGATCGCTTCCTCGTACTGGTCGGTGTTGAAGTAGTAGAAGGCCCACTCGTTCAGGACCTTCGGGTCGTCCCCCGAGAGAGCATCCTCGATGTCGCGGTCCCGTCCGGGCTGGAATCGCTGTCCCGCCAGCTCCCGTGTCATGCAACTCCCCCCACCCAAAGGACCCCATATCGGCGCCGTATGGATATCCTCAATATTACACGATTTTTCCCGATCAGAGAAGGCAGGAAAGGAAAAAAGTCGGACCGGCGGGCGGGAGACTCCCCGATCGAGAAAGGCTCAGCCGGCGGGGGGAAGCCTCCCGCGAACCAGCTTCACGAAACCCACCGCCTCCTTGAAGAGACTCCGGGCCTCCGTCTCCGTGATGAGGCCGGCCACGTCGTAGATGGCCTGGTTTCTCTTGTTGCGCATCCGGTCGAAGTACCCGATCAGGTCCTCGAATTCCTTTCCCAAAGCAATTCGCACGAAAGCGAACGTGTTCTTGTGGCCTTCTGCCGCGGCGGGTCTGTATCCCTGCGCAAACATCAAAGCCCGGCTTGCCTGCAGGACTGCATTGTAGGCTACGGCGAATCCCCAGTCCCAGTCCTCGGGCATGATCTTCCGGGCTGTGCGGAGATCGCGCTCGGCGCGCTCGATCGCGCGGCGGACTTCCGCCCTGGAGATCTTCTCCTTCCGAATTCGGCCCGTTTTCAACAGTTCGTCATACTGCATTCGGCGATCCCAAGATGACCAGTTTCGGCCCGCCCATGATTCTCGCCAGAAAGCCGCCCTTCTCTCTCTTTCGTCTTCGTAATTCCATCGGAGCGAGATACGTGTAATTGACGGATCTTTGGAGCCGCTTCTCGGCCGTGCCGACGGCCGCATGAAGAGCCGTCTCGTCCGCATCGCCTACCACAAGCAGATCGACGTCGCTCGTTGAGGTAGCTCGGCCGCTCGCATGGCTTCCGTAGACCATCGCCATCACGATTTGCCTGCCGAGAGGAAGGAGCGCCTCCCGCAGGATGTCCGCAAGCCCCGTCGTCTTCAAGGCCAACCCGCGGAGTTCCTCAAAGACGGCGCAGTCCCTGTTCGCCCGGTAGTACTTCTGGCGGCCTTCCTTGGCGGAGACGACGATCCCGAGCGATTCGAGGCGAAGAAGCTCCCGGCTTAGGTTGGCCGAGTCCTCTTCCAGAAGAGTCGTGAGTTGACGCACGAAATATCTTTCGTCGGGATGGGCGAACAGCCAGCCCAGAACCCTTGCGCGCAGTCTCGAACCTAGGAGTTTGCTCAGCATCGGCCTGCACCTTCAGTCATGCTGTAAAATATACAGCATGTGCTGTAACGATTACAACGGACCTCCACCGCATGCGAGCGCGCCTTGGGCAGGCATTCCAAGGCCGAATGAGAAACAGTCGTACGAGCGGCGGGGAGAGCCCTATGGCACGGCCTTCGATGCGGCCAGCCTTGTTCGAATTGCGTCGATCGTTCCCCTCAGGCGCTCTGCGTCGTCTTCGCTCAATCTTCGGTTTGCCGGCGTCTTGAGCACCAGGTGCTCGACGATATCGACGGCGTCTTTGAAGATTTCGGGGAACCCCTCCAGGGAGATCGACTCTGAATGGGGAGCGAAATGTATGAAATTGTTTCGAAGCATTCCATTTAGCTTATCAATCCGCGCACTCTGCGGTTTGGAGAGGATGACGGGCTCCGCAAGAATCGAACGGTCCTGGAGACGCTTGATTACCTCAGGAAAACGGATCAGAAACTCCCCCTTCTCCGTTCGGTTGACAATGCCGGACCCATCCGGAGGCTTCCCGCTGGGGTTCGTCCCCATAATCGCCAAGACACCGAAACCGTACAATGCTCCATGGGCCGCAATGGCCGCCCACTTCCACTTGGAATCGTTGTCTTCATCCAAGAAGGAGTTTAGCATCTCCAGGAAGTCGATCGCGTTTGAAAGTTCGTCAATCTCAAGCCACGTTCGGCCATCCCTCTTGGCCACGCGGATGCGGCGATCAGACTTCATCCGCTGTCACAGCCACGGCAAACGGAACATGAAGCGCCTCGAAGTGCTTCTGCCCGCACCGCACCTTGTCCGCCTCGATTGTGCACAAATCGAGCTCTTTCGCAAATTCGCGTTTGACCTCCGAGGCGTAGACCGCGCCAGCAAAGAAATCGACGATGAGATCCTCCTCGCCGGTCACTGCGCCGACCATCGTCTTCAAGAGGCCAACTGGCTTAGGGTACTCTGCGACGTCCCTTCCGGAAAGCATGCGAAGTCGTCGGTGGCGTCTTCATACATAGGTATCACAGTACCCTTGACAGTAAATAGGTTGGCAATCTTCCTGCTACTTTCGTCCCGGTTGACGTAGTGCGGCCTGCCAGGTCATGCCGTGCGCTCCTTGCCCACATCCACCATTTCGCGAGCGGATATCCGGGAACAGGCGCAGCATCTCGTCGCGCTTGTCGTCGGCGATGTGGTGGGATTCAAGGTCCAGTTTTTCAGGTTCGTTGGTCTTGTCGTTCATTACATTTCTCTCACTCATCATGCTTCGCCGCCGTTTCCGAGCTGCTTCTCAAGGGACTGCCGCACCAAGCCCAGTACATAGGGTAGTTCTTCAAGTGAGGCGAGCCCTACCTCCACATCTCCATTGCCCCAGCGGCCTAGCCCCGAGACATCCTTGCAGATGCCTTTCGGGTCGTTAATTTCGGGGAAGGCCATATTCAACGAAAGGCGCAACCGCTTCGCCTGTGGGACGACATCCACGAAGTTCGTCTCTGCCTTGTACGCGACGTAGAGCTTCAGGAACTCTTCGGTCACGCAGGGATCGAGTGCGAGCACTTGCTTGCGGAAGGCTTCAAACACTTCCCGCAAAGGTCCCGTTGAGAGGTGCGGGTGGTCC
>Ga0154722_1083_pt1 | contig 30844 bp, 28 predicted proteins | sample Rifle2008BG16ft_FD_105730 | JGI IMG/M metagenome (GOLD analysis project Ga0154722, IMG submission 105730) | Nitrospirae bacterium RBG_16_64_22 | reverse complement strand
CCACGGTCACGAGATCGAACACGAAGGGGGCGTGGTAGTCGATCTCGTCGAAGCCGTGCTGGTCCGGATTCTGGGCGATCAGCACGGCGGCCATGTAGTTGGGGACGTAGTTCCGAGTCTCGACCCGCAGGTGCCGAGTGTTGCGGATCTTCCAGAAATCGTCCGTCCGGGTCCGCCGGACGGCGCGCATGACTCTTCCCTCGCCCGCGTTGTAGGAGGCCATCGCCAGCGGCCACGATTCGAACATCTCGTAGAGGTCCTTGAGATAGGAAGCCGCGGCGATCGTCGACTTGACTGGGTCGCGCCTCTCGTCGACCCACCAGTTGATCTCGAGGCCGTACCGGCGGGCCGTGGGCGAGATGAACTGCCAGGGCCCGCTGGCTCGGGAGCGGGAGAAGGCGTAGGGCGAGAACCCGCTCTCGATGAGAGCGAGGTAGACGAGGTCTTCCGGCATGTTCCTTTCCCGCAGAATCTCTTTCATGAGGGAGATGTAGCGGCCGGATCGCTCGAGGTAGAGTGAAAACCGCTCGCGGATCGCCTGCGCGAAGAAATTGATCCGCTTCTCGACGACCGGGTTGAGGTCGATCGACGGAGGCGGGAACTTGGGCGACGCCTGTTCTTTTGCGGAAATTGCCGGGGGAACCGGCGCGGAAGCCTGGGTCGTCTCAACGGGGCCGCCGGCGATTCCGGACGCCGGGTCGGCGGAGGAAGGGGCGACGCTCGATTGCTCGACTGGCGAAGATTCTTGTCCGGGAGAAGCTCCGGCCGGTTGATCGTCCGATCGAGACTCGGGACGGCCGGCGGGGGCCTGCTTCGGTTGATCGAGATCAGCCGGTTGGGCCGCAGAGGAAACGGGGTCGGACGGGACGTCCGCTATTGCAGGGGCTTGGGATGCATCCGTTTGAGCGGACGCGGCCTGAATCGCCTGGGTCTTCCCGCCTGGGAGGTCAGCCGCACGGGCGTCCTGGCTCGGAAGGAGAAAAGAGAGGGCCAGGATCGACGCACTCGACACAAGACCAGCCTGTTGGCGGAACCGCTCCAGGGTCATTCCTTCTCCGAGGTTCTCGACTCTCTTGCAGTCCGCCGACGGCGGCGGGGGGGGACTCCAATCCCCGGCGATCCTCTTAGGGACCGCTGAATTGTTCTCCCTATGAAATGCTGTTTACCCGAATTGGATGTCTCTGTCAAGGCGTTTCGCCGCTTCCAAGGCCGCTCCAGTGTACCGGGAACGCTTATTATTCATTGATTTAGGTCTTGATTTAGGCCTTTCCGTCCGTTAGGCTGAGAGCGTCTGCTTGGGCTCGATCGAGCCAGCCGTGCCGTTCTTGGGGAGAGTCGATGCCAGCATGGGAACTGCTCAAGCCTTTTTCGGCCTGCCAGGGTCTGAGCGAAAAGGACCTCAAACGGTTGGCCGAGTTCGTCAAAGAGAGGGTCCTTTCGGACGGGGAGGAACTCTATCCCGGTCAGGAGAGGCCGGCGGGGGCAGTGTTCGTCGTCAGCGGAAGGATGGCCGTTCTGGTCAGCCCTCCCGGCGCGCAGGAGGAGGTCTCGGTCGAAGTCGGCCCGGGGGAGACGGTGGCTGAACTCTCCCTCTTCGAAACCGGTCCTCCAGCCGTCTCAGTCCGCTCCACGGGAGAAAGCCGAGTCCTCTTCCTTGCGAGGCCCGGGTTCGAGTCGTGGGCGGCCCGGTCCCCCGATGGCGCCGTTCTCTTTCAAGCGAAGATCCTGGCCGATGTCGGGCGCCGCCTCCGGCGCCTGGAAAGAGTGCTCCGCCATGCCGCAACGGAGTCCGGCGATCCGGACGAGATAGTGGAATGAACGTAGAAAAAGCAGTGGAACCGCGGAGCACGCAGAGAACGCAGAGGAGTTCCAGGGATTGGAAGACACATCGACCTCACCGGGCAGGTGAGCATCAAAACCGCCCGAAAAGATGTTCCTCCCCCGATCGGATCGGGGTCCTCTGCGGTGAATGAACTGCGGTTTTTAGGATGAATCTGCCGGGAACGGAGAAAGCGATGGCTGGGATCGCGGGCGGCCGCGACCCGATGCCACGGCGCGTGGCGGCGATCGACTTGGGGAGCAACACGGTCCGCTTGCTCGTTGCCGACATGGACGGTACGGGCGCGTGGCAGGAGGTTGCGCGCGAGCGCCGCATCACGCGGCTGGGCGAGGGTCTGCACGCGGCGGGCGCCGTTACGGCGGCCGCCATCCGGCGAACGGCCGACGCGCTCGGAGAATACGGGGAAAAGGCCCGGCGTCTTGGCGCGGACGAGATCTCCGTCGTGGGGACGTCGGCCGTCCGTGAGGCCGCCAACCGGTCCGAGATCGTAGCCGCCATCCGCGAAGCCGCGGGCTTATCCGTGGAGGTGATCGACGGGGAAGAGGAGGCGCGGCGGATGTGGCTCGGCGTCCGGTCCGAGGTCGCGACGTCTCCGGGGACCACGGCTGTTGTCGTCGACATCGGCGGCGGAAGCACGGAATGGATCGCGGGTGGCGACGAGGTCTCCTCGCTCGTGAGCCTTCCGGTGGGCGTGGTCCGGCTCTCGGAGCGGTTCCCCGTCCGGAGGGCGCTGAGTTCTGAAGAGCGCGAACGCTTGAAGGATGTCGCTCTGGAGGCGGTGTCCCGGGCCGCGGCCGTCGTCCGCCCGGTCCCTCCCGTCCAGGTGATCGGGACGGCCGGCACGCCCACGACGCTGGCGGCTCTCGACATGGGGCTCGCGGTCTACGATCGCGCGCGTGTGTCCGGGTATCGCATGAGCGCCGGCCGGGTCGAGAGCTGGTTCGAGAGGCTCGCCGGAATGGATGCATCCGCCCGGCTCGATTTTCCGGGTCTCGAGGCGGGGCGCGAAGACTTGATCGTTCCCGGTGCCGCGCTGTTGTGGGCGACCCTCTCCATCTACCGGGGAGAGAGCGTCGTGGTCAGCGACAGCGGACTTCTCGAAGGGATCCTGATCCACCGGTTCGCGCGGGACCGGGGACTTTGCGGCCGGAGGGCGGGCGTTTGAAGAAGAAAAGCGGTCGCGGGGGGGAGATCTTGGCCCTGTCTTCCAGGATGGCGGTTGCGATGGACGAAGTCTTCGCCGGGAACCTGGGCGTCCAGGCCCCCCTCGACGAAAAAGACCTGGGGACGGAACAGGGGCGCGTCGTCCGTAAATTCAACGCGATGCTCCGGCATCTCCAGGCCCACGCGCTCGACCGCGAGGAGACGATCCACCGTCTGCGGGACACGGTTGCGGCGAAAAAGCAGGATATCGGCACGCTCTTCGCCGTTTCCCGCATTCTCTCGTCGGTCCACAAGATCGAGCCGCTCCTTCAAAGCATCATCGAGATCGCTTCCCCCGTCATCCAGGCGGAGGGAGGGGTGATCTGGCTCGTCGACCAGAGCTCTTTCCTCAAGTGCCGGGACGCCCACGGCTGTGGGGACGAGGCGTGTCCGTCCTACGCCTCGGAAGACAGACGGTGCTGGGGGACCGCCGGGACTCACTGCTTTCAGAGCGGGCACGGGGCGTCCTCCGACGAGTCGTCGCTGGAGTCGAAGGTCGCAGGCTGTCTTTCCTGCCCGGTTCTGTCGAACGTGCGCCTCAATCTCCGCGTTGCCGCCGGCTTGGTCGACAACGCCCACAAGCCGGAGACGCTTGCTCTGGGCGATTCCCTCTGCCGGGAAGTGACGGCCCACCGGCCGCCCGTTCTCGTTCTCCATGTCTTCCCCGATGACAATGGGGGGCAATCCTGCTACAGGCAGGCGACGTGGCTTTCGGAGGAGCGGCCCCTGGAGAAGCCGACGCTCATTCCGGGCAACTCCTGTTTCCCCGAGCCGGTCCCGGTGCCGATGACGCGGATCGGCCTGGCCCTCGTCACGAAGAACCAGATCCTCGGGATCATGTGCCTGGGACTGGACCGCATCCACTACTTCACGCAGGACGAGGTGACGCTCCTCGCGCACGTGGCGAGCCTCTCGGCCGTAGCCATCGAGAACGCCGAACTCTTCGCCCTGGCCGAGCGGCGGCGGCATCAGGTCGAGGTCCTCCTCCACGAGGCGCACCACCGGATCAAGAACAACCTTCAGGCGATGGCCGGCCTGGCGGCGCTTCAACTTGCCGAGAATAACGACCCGGAGGTCCGGCGGCTTCTCGCCGACAACCTGACGCGCCTGCGGAGCATCGCGCTCGTTCATCAGCTCTTGACCCAGGAGGACGTCCGTTCCGTGAGCCTGAAGGCGATCGCCGCGCGCGTCGTCCGGATGGTCGCGGAGGTGACGGTCCAGGACGCGGGGGCCCTGACCGTAAACGTGTCGGGAGGGGACGTGGAGATTCCGTCCAGGCTCGCGACGTCCGTTGCCCTCGTGCTGAACGAGCTGACGGTCAACTCCATCAAGCACGGCTTCGAGGAGCAGGGCGCCGGAGAGATATCCGTCGAGATCCGGAACGGCAAGGAAAGGATCCACGTGACCTTCGGCGACAACGGGAAGGGGCTTCCTCCGTTCTTCGAGCTTGCGCGGGACCACGGGCTGGGGCTCCAGATCGTCGGGAACCTGATTCGGGACGACCTCAATGGGACGTTTTCTCTCAAGCCGAACGGCGGAAAGGGAGCCGTAGCCGAGATCACGTTCGCGTCGGCCGCTCCGTCCTGGCCCCCCGCGCGCGCGGCGGCGTCTTCGCCGGCCGGGAACCGCCCAGCCCTCGCATCGTCCTGACCGATATGACCGCGCCTCTCAATGTTCTCGTCGCCGACGACGAGACGATCATTGCCATGGGGATAGAGACGACGCTCGCCAAGATGGGGCACACGGTCGTCGGGCGGGCCCGGACGGGCGGAGAGGCCGTGACGAAGGCCGTCGATCTCTCTCCCGATCTCGTCATCATGGACGTCAAGATGCCGGACATGGACGGGATCGAGGCATCCCGCCGGATCCTCGCTAATCGGGCCGTGCCGATCATCATCCTCTCGGCCTACAGCGATTCTGACCTGATCGCCCGGGCGGACGCGGTGGGCGTCTCGAACTACCTGGTCAAGCCCGTCACGGAGGCGGATCTCCGGCCGGCTCTCACGATCGCGATCTCGCGCTTCCGACAGCTTCATGCGCTGGAGGAGGAGGTCGGGTCCCTCAAGGAGGCGCTCAGGACGCGGAAGCTCGTGGAGCGTGCGAAAGGCATCCTCATGGACCGGAAAGGCCTGAGCGAGGCGGACGCCTTCAAGATGCTCCAGCAGATGAGCCGGAACCAGAACATCCCGATGGCCAAGCTCGCCGAGTCGATCCTGACCGCGCACAGCCTGCTCTAGCCGGAAAAGCTCCTGGACATCGCTTCGCCGAAAGAATAAAATTCCAGGTCCGAACGCCTCTTCCGGTCTTTTCTGGACCGACCCTGGCCTGGACCGACCCTGGGCTCGTTTCCTCCCCTGGTGACCGGGGCGGGCCGCCTGTGCTTGAGGCAACCGGAAGGATACGCCGCTTCTTTCCGCCAATGGCCGCCAAAGGTGCTGTGAACACGATGACACGATCGCTGGAACCGGAGAAACAAGGGCTCTACGACCCTCAGTTCGAACACGACAACTGCGGGGTTGGGTTTGTCGCGAACATCAAGGGCGTCAAGTCCCACGACATCATCGAGAAGGGCCTCCAAGTCCTTCTGAACCTGACCCACCGCGGCGCAACGGGCGCCGATCCCGAGACGGGAGACGGGGCGGGCGTCCTGATGCAGATGCCGCACCTCTTTCTCAAGGCAGAGTGCCGCAAGATCGGCATCGATCTTCCGGCTGTCGGAGGATACGGCGCCGGCCTGGTCTTTCTTCCACGCGACGTGGTTCAGCGCAATCGGTGCGAGGAGCTGTTGGAGTATTACGTCCGCCAGGAAGGACAGGCGCTCCTGGGCTGGCGCGACGTGCCGACGGACAACCGGCTGGTCGGCCGGACGTCGAGAGAGGGGGAGCCGGTCATCCGGCAGGTCTTCGTCGGATCGAGAGCGGCCGACCCGGCTGGGCTCGAACGAAAGCTGTACCTCATCCGCAAGCAGGTCGAAAGGCGCGTCCGGGAGTCCGACCTGACCGAGAAATCGTTCTTCTACCTTCCCAGCCTCTCGGCGCGCGTGCTCATCTACAAGGGCCAGCTCATGGCCCACCAGATCGAGGCCTATTACCCGGATCTGTCCGATCCCCGGATGGAGAGCGCCCTCGTCCTGGTCCATCAGCGCTACAGCACGAACACCTTCCCGAGTTGGCGCCTGGCGCACCCGTACCGCTTTCTCGCCCACAACGGCGAGATCAACACCCTTCGCGGCAACATCAACTGGATGCGCGCGCGCGAGGCGATGATGGCCTCCCCCCTGTTCGGCGAAGATCTCAAGAAAGTCTTCCCCGTCATCGAGCCGGGGGGGAGCGACTCGGCCTCGTTCGACAACGCGTTGGAGCTTCTCGTCATGGCGGGGCGGCCGATCGCCCACGCCATGATGATGCTGATTCCCGAGGCATGGGCCCGCCACGACTTCATGGAGCAGGAGCGGCGGGACTTCTACGAGTACCACGCCAAGCTCATGGAGCCGTGGGACGGTCCGGCGGCCATGGCGTTCACGGACGGGACGGTCATCGGCGCGACTCTCGACCGAAACGGCCTGCGGCCGGCCCGGTACGTCGTCACGAAGGACGACCTGGTCGTGATGGCTTCGGAAGTGGGCGTCCTCGACATCCCCCCCGACCGGATCCTCAAGAACGGACGGCTGGAGCCGGGGAAGATGTTTCTGGTCGACACGGCCCAAGGGCGGATCATCGGCGACCGGGATCTCAAGCACGCGCTGGCGGCCGAGCGCCCCTATGGGCAGTGGCTGAGAGAGAACCAGTTCTGGCTGGACGAACTGACCGACAAATCCCTCCATCCGGCTGACGCTGTTCCGCCCGCGGTGGAACCGGACGGCGAGTCCATCTGCAGACTTCAGATGACGTTCGGATACTCGGTGGAAGACCAGAGCATGATCATGGCGCCGATGGCCGTGAACGGCGAAGAGGCCCTGGGCTCGATGGGGACGGACACGTCTCTGGCCTGCCTTTCGGACAAACCCCAGCTTCTCTACAACTACTTCAAACAGCTCTTCGCCCAGGTGACGAACCCTCCGATCGACCCGATCCGCGAGGAGCTGGTGATGTCCCTGAGCACGACCCTTGGTTCCGAGCAGAACCTCCTCGACGCGACGCCCCGGCACGCCCGCAAGCTCAAGATCAAGCACCCGGTCCTCACCAACGAGGAGCTGGCGAGGCTCCGCCGGGTCTTGATTGAAGGTCTCGCCTCGGAGACGATCCCGATGCTCTTCCCAGCCCGCGGCGGGGCGGAGGGCCTCAAGCGGGCGCTGGACGAGATCTGCCGGCGCGCGTCCGACGCCATCAGGCGGGGCGTGACGATCCTCATCCTCTCCGACCGCGGCGTGGATGCCGAGAACGTGCCCATCCCCAGCCTCCTCGCGATGGCCGCGGTCCATCATCATCTCATCCGCGAGCGGACGCGGACCCGCGCCGGGATCGTCGTCGAATCGGGCGAGGCGAGGGAGGTGATGCATTTCGCGCTCCTGATCGGTTACGGGGCGGGCGCCGTGAATCCATACCTGGCCTTCGGGACGTTGGAGCGGATGTGCCTCGACGCAGTCCTTCCGGAGCCGATCGATTCCCGGAAGGCCGTCCAGAACTACCTCAAGGCGATCGACAAGGGTCTTCTCAAGGTCATCTCCAAGATGGGAATCTCCACGATCCAGAGCTACCGGGGCGCGCAGATCTTCGAGGCGATCGGTCTCGACAGCGAGATGGTGGACCGCTACTTCACGGGAACGGCATCCCGCCTGTCGGGCGCGGGGATCGAGATCATCGCCGAGGAGACCCTTGCGCGTCACCGTATGGCCTATCCAGCTCGTCCCGCGGGCTCGCCCTGTCTCCAGAACCCGGGCCAGTACCACTGGCGCAGGGACGGGGAGTACCACATGTACAACCCCGACACGATCGCCCGGCTCCAGCACGCGGTGCGGTCGGGCTCGGCCCGGACGTACCGCGAGTACGCCGAGACGGTCAACGACGTCAGCCGGAACAGGGCCACGCTCCGGAGCCTCCTCGACTTCCGCTGGGCCGAGAGGCCCGTGCCGCTTGACGAGGTGGAGCCGGCGAAGGAGATCGTCAAACGTTTTGCGACGGGGGCCATGTCGTTCGGCTCGATCAGCAAGGAGACGCACGAGACGCTCGCCATCGCCATGAACCGGATCGGCGGGAGGAGCAACACGGGCGAGGGCGGGGAGGACCCGGATCGGTTCATTCCCGACCCGAACGGCGACTCCCGGCGGAGCGCGGTCAAGCAGGTCGCCTCGGGCCGGTTCGGCGTCACGAGCCACTACCTGGTGAATGCCGACGAACTCCAGATCAAGATGGCCCAGGGCGCGAAGCCGGGCGAAGGCGGCCAGCTTCCGGGGCACAAGGTGGACAAGATCATCGCCAAGGTGCGCCACTCGACGCCGGGCGTGGGCCTCATCTCTCCGCCGCCGCATCACGACATTTACTCGATCGAGGACCTAGCCCAGCTCATCTACGATCTCAAGAACGCCAACCCGCGCGCCCGGATCAGCGTCAAGCTCGTCGCCGAGGTCGGCGTCGGGACGATCGCCGCGGGCGTGGCGAAGGCCAAATCCGACGTTGTCCTGATCAGCGGCCACGACGGCGGGACGGGCGCGTCGCCCCTCACGAGCATCAAGCACGCGGGGGTCCCGTGGGAGTTGGGGCTTGCGGAGACGCATCAGGTCCTCGTGATGAACGACCTCCGCGGGCGGATCGTCGTCCAGACGGACGGGCAGATCAAGACCGGCCGGGACGTCGCGGTCGCGGCGCTCCTCGGGGCGGAGGAGTTCGGCTTCGCGACCGCGCCGCTCATCGCCCTGGGCTGCATCATGATGCGGAAGTGCCACCTGAACACCTGCCCCGTCGGAGTCGCGACGCAGGATCCGGAGCTCAGGAAGAAGTTCGAGGGAGCGCCCGAGCACCTGATCAACTTCTTCTTCTTCGTCGCGGAGGAGCTTAGGGAGATCATGGCCCGGCTCGGCTTCCGGACGCTGAACGAGATGGTGGGACGGGTGGACCGTCTCGATCCCGTCCGCGCGGCGGATCACTGGAAGGCGCGCCGCCTCGACCTGTCTCCTCTTCTGCACAAGCCGGACGTTCCGGCCCGCGTGGCGACGCACAAGGTCCAGGAGCAGGACCACGGGATCGACAAGGCCCTGGATTACGTCCTCGTGGAAAAGGCCCGGCCCGCCCTCGACGGCCGGACGCCGGTCGAGATCGATCTGCCGATCCGGAACGTTCATCGGACGGTGGGGACGATCCTCGGGAGCGAGGTCTCTCGCCGGTACGGGGGCGAGGGGCTTCCGGACGATACGATCGTCTGCCGTTTCAAGGGGACCGCGGGCCAGAGCTTCGGCGCGTTCGTTCCGAGAGGAATCACCCTCATCCTGGAAGGGGACGCCAACGACTACCTCGGGAAGGGGCTGTCGGGCGGACGGATCGCCGTCTATCCCCCGTCGGGAGCCACGTACGTCCCGGAGGAGAACATCGTCGTCGGGAACACACTCCTCTACGGCGCGACGAGCGGGGAGGTCTTCATCCGTGGAGTGGCGGGCGAACGGTTCGGCGTCCGGAACAGCGGGGCTGTCGCCGTCGTCGAGGGCACGGGCGACCACGGGTGCGAGTACATGACCGGCGGGCGCGTCGTCGTCCTGGGGAAGACGGGGCGGAACTTCGCCGCGGGCATGAGCGGGGGAATCGCCTATGTCATCGACCCGGACGGATACTTCGCCAAGAGGTGCAATCCGGGAATGGTCGAACTCGGGCCGCTGGCCGGGTCGGGCGACGAGGAGTTTGTCCGGGGTCTGATCGAACGGCACCGGGACTTCACGCGAAGCGCCCTCGCGCGGCGGATCCTCGACGCGTGGCCGGCACACCTTTCGAAGTTTGTCCGCGTGATGCCGCTCGACTACAAGCGAGTTCTGGCGGAGGCCCGGAAAGAGGCGGTGGCGCAGTATGGGTAAGATCACGGGCTTCATGGAATACCCCCGGCAGAACGCGCCGGACCGCCCCGTCGAGGAGAGGATCGGAAACTTCCGGGCGTTTCATCTCCACCTTCCGGAGGACCAGCTCCAGGTCCAGGCGGCGCGGTGCATGGATTGCGGCGTGCCGTTCTGCCACTCCGCCTGCCCGCTGGGAAACCTGGTTCCCGAGTGGAACGATCTCGTCTACCGCGGGCGCTGGGAGGAGGCGGCGCGCCGGCTGTTTTCGACCAACAGCTTCCCGGAGTTCACGGGCCGCGTCTGTCCGGCCCCGTGTGAGGGATCGTGCGTTCTGGGGATCAACAACGATCCGGTCACGATCAAGGAGATCGAGGTCCAGATCGTCGAGCGCGCCTTCGCGGAGGGATGGATCAAGCCTCAACCGCCCCGCGGCGCGGGGACGGGGAAGAACGTCGCCGTCGTGGGTGCAGGTCCGGCGGGGCTCGCCGTGGCCGCCCAGCTCAACCGGATCGGTCATACGGTCACGGTCTTCGAGAAGGCCGATCGCGCCGGCGGGATCCTCATGTACGGGATTCCGGATTACAAGCTGGAGAAAAAGATCGTTCAGCGGCGGGTCGATCTCATGGCGGCCGAAGGGGTTATCTTCAAGACGGGCGTCAGGGTCGGGATTGACCTTCCCGCGGGCGAGCTCCGGACGCGGTTCGACGCCGTGTGCCTCGCGGGCGGCTCGACGGTCCCGCGCGACCTGAATGTTCCCGGCCGCGATCTGGCGGGCATCCACTTTGCCATGGAGTTTCTTCCCCAGCAGAACCGCCGGAACTGGGGGGACAAGCTCGACCCGGCCGTGGAGATCCTCGCGACGGGGAAGAAGGTCGTCATCCTGGGAGGCGGCGACACGGGGGCCGACTGTCTGGGAACATCCATCCGGCATGGGGCGGCGTCCGTCCGCCAGTTCGAGATTCTTCCGGAACCGCCCGGGAAGCGCGCACCGGGCAACCCGTGGCCTCAGTGGCCGAACGTCCTCCGGATCACGTCGTCTCACGAGGAGGGGGGCGCGCGCGAGTTCTGCGTCTCGACGAAGTCGTTCGAGGGGGAAAACGGCCGAGTGAAGAGGATCAACGCCGTCCGCGTCGAGTGGGTCAAGGGGGAGGGCGGCCGGTTCGAGATGAAGGAGATCCCTGGGACGGAGTTTGCGGCGGAGGCTGATCTCGTCCTCCTCGCCATGGGTTTCCTCCATCCGGAGCACGGGCCTCTCGTCAAGGAACTTGGCGTCGAGCTGGACGCGCGTGGAAACGTCAAAGTCGGGTCCGACAAGCAGACGAGCGTTCCCGGCATCTTCGCCGCCGGCGACACGGAGCGGGGCCAGTCGCTCGTCGTATGGGCCATCGCCGGCGGCCGCGCCGCGGCCCGCGGGATCGACCGCTTCCTCATGGGCGACTCCCTCCTGCCGTAGAGAAACAGAACCGGCCTCCGGTCTCGAACGGCATGAGGGGTTCATCACGTCTCGGTCCTTCGGCGGCGGATTTTCCGCGAAACCTCCGGTTTGCACCTGATGAATCCTCGGGGCGGCGCCGATGAGATAACGACGGCCGGGCCCCGTCCCAGGCGGCCGGCCGGTGACCACGGGAGGAACGAGCGTGCATCGGAAGCCGAACGAAGTCTCCCTCGAGTACGACAACCACGGCCTCGACCCGGAATCCCTCCGCCGCTCTCTTTCGAACCACCTTGTCTACTCGGTCGGGAAAGACCTCCACACGGCGACGGAGCGGGACATGTTCCACGCCCTTGCGTACGCTGTCCGGGACCGGCTCATCGAGCGGTGGATGGAGACGATGAGGAGCTACTATCGGCAGGACGCGAAACGGGTCTACTACCTTTCGCTTGAGTTCTTGCTCGGCCGGGCGCTTTCCAACAGCCTCCTCAACATCGGCATTTTCCAGGAGTGCGAGCAGGTCCTGGCGGACTTCGGGATCGACCTGGAGCGGGTCCGGATGCTCGAGCTGGACGCCGGCCTGGGAAACGGGGGGCTGGGGCGGCTCGCGGCCTGCTTCCTCGACTCGATGGCCACGCTGGGCCTGCCTGGGCACGGGTTGGGGATCCGCTACGAGTACGGGATGTTCAGCCAGCGCGTCGAGGGCGGCCGCCAGGTGGAGCATCCCGAGAACTGGCTGAGGTACGGCAACCCGTGGGAGTTTCCCAGGCCGGAGGTGCTCTACCCCGTCCGCTTCGGCGGACGCGTCGTCGAGTTCAAGGACCAGCGAGGAAACATCCATCGGGACTGGGTGGACGCCGATCAGGTCATGGCCATGGCCTACGACACGCCCATTCCGGGGTACGGAACGGATACGGTGAACAACCTGCGCCTCTGGTCGGCCAAGGCGACGCGGGACTTCGACCTCAGGTACTTCAACGAGGGGAACTACATCAAGGCCGTTGAGGACAAGAACCGCACGGAAAACATCTCCCGCGTTCTCTACCCAGACGACACCACGACGATGGGGCGTGAGCTTCGCCTCAAGCAGGAGTACTTCTTCGTCAGCGCTTCCCTCCAGGATATTCTCTACCGGTACGGCAAGCTGCACTCGACGTTCGACGAGTTCCCGGACAAGGCGGCGATCCAGCTCAATGACACGCATCCTGCGCTCGCGATCCCGGAACTGATGCGGACCCTGCTGGACGTCCACGGTTTGGCGTGGGAGAAGGCGTGGGACTTGACCGTTCGCACCTTCGGCTACACGAATCACACCCTCATGCCGGAAGCGCTTGAGATCTGGCCGGTCCGCATCCTCGAAACCATGCTCCCGCGTCATCTTCAGATCATCTGCGAGATCAACCATCGGTTCCTGGAGGACGTCCGCCACCGCCACCCGGGCGACGTGGACCGGCTCCGGCGGATGTCGATCATCGGGGAGACGGGCGATCGCCACGTCCGGATGGCGCATCTCGCCTTCGTGGGGAGCCACAAGGTGAACGGCGTGTCGGAGATCCACACGGAGATCATGCGCCGGACGATCTTCGCCGATTTCGACGCTTTCTTCCCGGATCGGATCGTGAACGTCACGAATGGCGTTACGCCGCGGCGGTGGCTTCACCAGGCCAACTATCCGCTCTCCCGGCGGATCGGCGCCCGGCTGGGCTGGGAGTGGATCAGGGACCTTGGGCGGCTTTCCGATCTGGCCGCCCTCGCCGACGATGCCGGGTTCCGCGAGGAGTTCCGGGCCGCCAAGCGCGAGAACAAGGAGCGGCTGGCCGAGGTCATCAGGATGCGCCTGGGGGTGGATGTCCGGGTGGATTCGATGTTCGACGTCCAGGTGAAACGGATTCACGAATACAAGCGCCAGCTCTTGAACCTCCTGCACGTCGTCGTCCGGTACAACCGGGTCCGGGCGAACGCTTCGGCGGACGTCGTGCCGCGCGTCGTGGTCTTCGCCGGGAAGGCGGCGCCCGGTTACTTCATGGCGAAGCTGATCGTCAAGCTCATCAACGACGTCGCGGACATCATCAACAACGATCCGGCCGTAGGGGACCGCCTCAAGGTGGTCTTCGTCCCGAACTACGACGTCTCGACGGCCGCCGTCATCATCCCGGCGGCGGAACTCTCCGAGCAGATCTCGACGGCCGGAACGGAGGCTTCGGGGACGGGGAACATGAAGCTCGCGCTGAACGGGGCGATCACGATCGGGACGCTTGACGGGGCGAACGTGGAAATCCGCGAGGCCGTTGGGGAGGAGAACATCTTCATCTTCGGCGTCACGGCCGACGAAGCCGCGACGTTGCGGCACTCGGGGTACAACCCGTGGGACGCCTACAACGGCAACTCCGAGCTCAAGCAAGCCCTCGATATGATCTCCTCGGGTTTCTTTTCTCCCGGTCAGCCCGATCTCTACCGGCCGATCTTCGACGCGCTCACGGCCGGCGGAGACCACTACCTCCTCCTCGCCGACTTTGCGTCTTACGTCGCCTGCCAGGAGCGGGTGGACGCGCTCTATCGGGATCCCGTTTCATGGACCCGCCGGGCGATCCTCAACACGGCGCGGATGGGACGGTTCTCGAGCGATCGAGCGGTGGGGGAGTACGCGGAAAAGATCTGGGGCGTGCGCCCCGTTCGGCGCGACTGACGTCCAGCGCCGGATGAGCGTCTAGTCTCTCCTGTGCTTCTTGAAGAACTCCCACATCACGCCGGCGGCGTCGATGTCGCGGCTTACCTTTCCGACGATCGATTCGGGTAGATACTGGCGGCCTCCGGGCCAGGTGTGGCCCCCGCCTTCGATTGCGTAGAGGACGACCTCCGCGCCATTCCCGCAGCCCCGGTAGGCTTCTTTACGGACGCGCGTGCCGTCGGACGGGTCTCGGTCCGGTTCCCAGGATGTTTCGGGCGGTGCCGGGCAGGCGTTGCGGCGCGTCCAGAACGCGACCGTCTCCGCGGCGGACAGCACCCTTCCGAACGTCCGGCGTCCGAGCCGGATCGTCCCGCCTTCCCAGGGAACGAGAGGGTCTTTCGTTCCAGGCATCATCAGCACGGAAACCGGCCTCGCGGGCTTGCAGCGGGGAGAGAAGTACGCCGGCATCTGCGCGATGACGGGAGCGATCGCCGCGATCTTGCCGGAGATCTCGCAGGCCAGCCGGTGCGCCATCTGCCCGCCGTTCGAGACGCCCGTCACGTAGACGCGGCGCGGATCCGCGTTTTGTGTCTTGACCAGTTCTTCGATGAGCGCGGAGACGAATCCGACGTCGTCGACGTTCTCGCCCTGCGCCCGCCAGCCGGTCTCGTCCGCCCCCCGTCCGTCGTTCCAGTGCTTGTCGATCCCGTTCGGATAGGCGACGATGAATCCTTCCCTTTCCGCGAGGCGGCTCAGGCCCCCGTTCGTGAGCCGGACCATCCTCTCGGCCGTTCCTCCTCCTCCGTGAAGGACGATCACGAGAGGGGCGAGGCCGGTACGGTCTTGCGGTGGAAGGGCATGGAGGAGATAGGTTCTTTGTGCTCCGCCGACCGTAATAGAGCGTGTGGAGCGGGAAGAATCGTTGTCTGCCCCGGCGCGGCCGGCGGTCAGGACGCAGAAGACGAGAGGAAGGGTTGTCGCGAGGCGGACAATCGCGCCGAATGTCATCCGCCGCGTCAACCAACTTCCAGCATCCGGTCGAGGGCGAGTCTGGCCATCTCGCGGTCCTCGTCCGGGACGCGGATCCGGTTGACGACGACTCCGTCCCGGAGGTTTTCGAGCGCCCAAGCGAGATGCTGTTGGTCGATCCGGTACATCGTCGAGCAGACGCAGACGGTGGGGCAGAGGAAGTGGACCTGCTTGTCCGGGTTGTCGCGCTTCAAGCGGTTCACGAGGTTCAGCTCCGTCCCCACGGCCCAGGACGTGCCGGGCGGCGCGGCCGTGACCGTCCGGATGATGTACTCCGTTGAGCCGACCAGGTCGGCCTTGTCCACGACCTCCTCGCGGCATTCGGGGTGGACGATCACCTGGACGCCTGGGACCGTCGCGCGGAAGTGGTCCACGTGGGCCGGAGCGAACATCTGGTGAACACTGCAGAACCCCTTCCATAGGATCATCGCGGCGTTCCGCACGTCCGTGGCGCTGTTCCCGCCGTTCTCCTGCGCCGGGTCCCAAAGGATCATCCGGCCGGCCGGAATTCCCATCCGCTTCGAGGTGTTCCGGCCCAAGTGCTGATCGGGGAAAAAGAGGACCTTCGGGCGGCGGGCGAACGTCCAATCCAGGATCTTGCGGGCGTTCGACGAGGTGCAGACGATCCCGCCGTGCCGGCCGCAGAACGCCTTCAGATCGGCCGCGGAATTGATATACGTCACGGGCGTGACCTGTTCGTCCGGATCGAGGATCACGGCGAGTTCCTCCCAGGCGCGCTCGACGCTCTCGATGTCGGCCATGTCGGCCATGGAACATCCCGCGGCCATGTCGGGGAGGATGACCGTCTGGTGCGGCCGGCAGAGGAGGTCGGCGACCTCGGCCATGAAGTGAACGCCGCAGAAGACGATGAACTCGGCCTCCTTCTGCTCCGCCGCCCGGCGGGAGAGCATCAGGGAGTCTCCCTTGAAGTCGGCGAACTTGTAGACGCCGTCCTGCTGGTAGTTGTGGCCGAGTATGACCAGGCGGCGGCCCAGGGCCGCTCGCGAGTCGGCGATCGACCGGTCGAGTTCGTCGGGGGAAAGGTCGTAGAAGAAATCTACGGGAATCTCGCGGGGCGTAAGCGAAACGGTGGACATGCATTTCTCCTTTCAAACGATTCTATTGGGTCGGTTGAACGGGTGTCAATGAAAAGAGAGGCGGCAGGCCGGGATGACGGCTCCGTATGCAGAATACGCCGTATTGCTCACGATCTGGGCAGGCAGGATTGTCGTCCAGCCGCCAAATCCGTAGGTTTTTCCGTGAGTCCAGGAATCGTTCGACTGGCACCCGGCTTGCTCCCTTCCATCCGGATTTCCCTCGACGGAGGTTGTCATGCCGGCGGATATCGGCTCCGAAACGCGTCTCAAACGAACGGTCCTGGAGCTCTCCACGCTCTACGAGATCTCGAAGATCCTCGGCTCCTCGCTCGATCTTCAAGGCGAGCTCGCGGCCGTTCTGCGGCTCCTCTCCCAGTTCGTCGGCCTCAAGATGGGGACGCTCACCCTATACGATCCCGAAACGCACGAGCTTGCCATCGACGAGGCCCACGGTCTGTCCGAGGAAGAAAAGTCCCGTGGAAGATACAAGATGGGCGAAGGCGTGGTCGGACAAGTGATGAAAACGGGCATTCCGTATGTGGCGCGCGATGTCCGGAACGATCCGCTCTTCCTCGGGCGGACGGGGACGCATCTCGGGCTCCCGGAGGAGGGAGCCGTGGCTTTCATTTCCGTCCCCGTCCGCGTCCAGGGCGAAGTGGTTGGGGTGCTCTCCGCCTACCGTTCGGCGGGGCCGGAGCCGAGCGTGGAGGAAGACCTCCGTTTCCTCAAGATCGTCGCGCAGAGCATTGGCCAGACGCTCCGTTTCTACCGCCTGATCGCCACCCAGCAGAAGCGCCTGTCCGACGAGAACCGCGAGCTCAAGAGCGCCCTGAAACAGAGGTCCGGCTTCGACCGGATCATCGGCAGCCACAAGAAGATGCAGGAGGTCTACCGGACGATCGAGCACGTAGCGGGGACCCGGAGCACGGTCCTCCTCCTGGGCGAGAGCGGGACGGGCAAGGAGCTCGTGGCGCGCGCGATCCACTTCAACTCGCCGCGCGCCGACAAGCCGTTCGTCAAGGTCGACTGCGCGTCGCTCGCCGAATCCCTCCTCGACAGCGAACTGTTCGGCCACGAACGGGGCGCTTTCACCGGAGCCGTGGCGGACAGGAAAGGGCGTTTCGAAATGGCCGACGGGGGCACGATCTTCCTGGACGAGATCGGGAACGTCGGTCCGGCCGTTCAGGCCAAGCTCTTGCGCGTCCTTCAAGACAGGGAGTTCGAGCGTGTTGGTGGATCGCGGACGCTCACGGCGGACGTGCGGATCATCGCCGCGACGAACCGGGACCTGGAGGCGGCCGCCCGGACGGGAACGTTCCGGGAGGATCTCTACTACCGCCTGCACGTCGTCCCGATCGTCCTTCCTCCGCTCCGGGAGCGCGCCGAGGACATTCCGCTCCTCGTGGACACGTTCCTCCAGAAGTTCGCCGCGGAGACGGGCAAGCCCGTCGCTGGAATAGCGCCTGGCGTCCTCGACGCGCTGACTTCGTACCGCTGGCCCGGCAACGTCCGGGAGCTCGAACACGCGATCGAGCGGATGGTGATCATGAGCCGCTCGACCGTCCTGGACGTCAAGGACCTTCCCCCGTCGCTCCGGTCCGTTTCGCGTCCGCCCTTCATCCCCGCGGGGACGATGACCGAGGCCGTCCGGAAGGTGGAGAGGGGAATGATTGTCCAAGCCCTGGAAGAAGCGGGATGGATCAAGGCCAGGGCGGCGAAACGGCTGGGCGTGACCGTCCGCATTCTGGCGTACAAGATGGGGAAATTCGGGATCGGCGAACGGGGGGGAGAGAAGGATGCGGGCGCTTGTCATCAAGCACGTCCGGCGTGAGGGGCCGGGAACGCTCGGGGAGTTCCTGAAGGGGCGCGGCGTCGATCTGGACATCCGCGAGATGGAGGACGGCGACGCCCTGCCGGCGGACCTGGACGGATACGGACTGCTGATCGTCATGGGCGGGCCGATGAACGTCGACGAGGAGGACGCTTTTCCGTTCCTGTCGGGCGAGATCGAGTTGATTCAGGAGGCGATCGAGCGGGACGTTCCCATGCTGGGGATCTGCCTCGGCTCACAGCTCCTTTGTAAGGCGGCGGGCGGAGTGGTGACGGCCGGTCCGGTGAAGGAGATCGGCTGGTACGACGTCGATCTGACGCCCGAGGGGAGAAGGGACCCTCTGTTCGAGGGACTTCCCCACACGTTTCCGGTGTTTCAGTGGCACGGCGACACGTTCTCGATTCCTGAAGGCGGCGTGAACCTTGCCGCTTCCTCCGCCTGCGCCTACCAGGCCCTGCGCGTCGGCAGGCGGGCCTACGGCCTGCAGTTTCACGTGGAGGTGGACGGGCCGACGATCCGAGAATGGATCGACACGGGAGGGGACGATCTGGCGTCTCTTGCGCCTGCCGTCACGGCTGAGGCGATCCTCCGGCAAGTGCCCGCCCGCGATCCGGCTCTCCGCGCCGTCGCCGCCGTCATCTACGAGAACTTCCGGCAGATCGCGGGGTCCTGAATCGGATTGCCCGACAGCGGTGTGATTATCCTCATTACCGTCTATTAGGAGAACCCGCCATGATTCTCCATCTGCCGCGAGAAAATGAAGAAGGTTTAAGGGTTGAAGCGGGAGAGACCGGGGATCTTGGCGAAGTAGGAATCGAGACTGTAGATCCGGCATTGGTGTTCCAGCGCCAGGGCCGCAACGATCAAATCGGACATCGGAAGCGTTATCCCCCGGCGAAGGAGGGCAGCCGATATCTCCCCGGCTCGAATCCAGGCTGCTCTATTCATCTCGAAATAGGGCAGCGCAAGCATCGCCTCCTGGATTGTGTGGCGGTCTTTTGATGTGCGGCATCCCTGGAGCAGCTCGGCGAGGACCACCCCAGCCAAGGAGACCTCGTCGGCGTCGATCAAGATGTCCAGGGTATGCTTTTCCTTGGAATCCGGGCGGTTGAAGAACGGGATCCAGACAGACGTATCAGCGATGATCACGCCAGCGCCGCGTCAGCCTTTTTTGGTGCTCCGTTTCGGTTTTTTCCAGTTCCTTCCGGTCGAGGTCAATGTGGATCTTGCCGCTCAACTGTTTGAGATCTTCCAGTTTCTTGCGGCGGATCAACTCGGAAGCGGCGAGATGGATCGCCTCGGTCTTGGTCCGGGCATGCGTTGTCTTCAACAGCTCCCGGATCAGATCTTCATCCAGATCAAGTGTCGTGCGCATGGCTCCTCCTTGTCCTTGAAAGGCAGTTCTATTGTATGCACGGCTGATGCATAAGTCAATCCCGAGAGGAATCGCCCGAAAGGAATCGAGGTATGAGGGGGTGGGGATCGGGGAAAAGAGAACGGTTGCGGTCAGAAAGTTTGACCTGGGATGTCACGGGAAGCGTGCAAGAATGTGGGAATTGTCGGGAAGTGCCCGGGTGGATCCGAAAGAACGAGTTCATAACGACGGGAAGGCGAGACCGGGCTATCGGGGGCAGCGCCTGAGCCACGCGCCATCGCGGTGACGGGATCTAACCGGGCGGAGCTTCAGTCGGGCGGGCGAAAGTCAACGTGGGCAACAACGGAAATCGTCGCCTGACGGGCTGGCCGGTCCCCCGGCGTCCCTTTCAACCAGCCCTTTCAGCCCCGAAAAAACCCAGGATCCGCGTGAGCTACCCCTGTTTTCATGGACACCCAGAATGGAGGACAATGTCCTCCGCGGAGGTGTGCCATGCGAAAGCGCCAGACCTTTAGCCCAGCCTTCAAGACTGAAGCCGTCCGTCTGCTGGAACGCGGAGACAAACCCGCCGCCGAAATAGCCCGCGAGTTGGACGTGAGACGCAACCGGCTCTATAAGTGGCAGCGAGAAGTCCGCGCTCACGGGGAGCACGCCTTTCCTGGTCCGGGTCGCCAACCGAAACCCGCCGAGGAGATCGCTCGGCTGAAACAGGAGCTGGCCCGCGTAACGGAGGAGCGGGACATTTTAAAAAAAGCCGCCACGTACTTTGCCAGGGAGTCCCAATGAGGTATGCGTTTATCGAGGCGCACCGACGGACTTGGCCGGTGGAGCGGCTCTGCGCCGCGCTGAGCGTAAGCCCTCTCTGCCAACATAAGTGAGACACCGACCCCCCTGAAGTTTAGTGTAGAGGGCGAGACGGGAATCGAAGATGGCGACGATGACGGAGGGGACGCCGTTGGCACAGGAGACCGAGGTGAAGGAGCCTCGGGGGCTGGGAAGAGTCGGGAGAGAGGTCGAAGAACCTTCGGATTTGCGAGGGCTTGATCCAGCGAGCCGGTTTCCCCAAAGCCTTACGGACTAGCAAGTTCCGCGTTCCGTGTCGTTCCGAGCTTTCCGGTCTTTTCCTGTGGATAACGCAAGAATCATGGCACAAAATCCGGCACAGTTGACACTTGACACCCGTTGTCAGATATGACAACATTGCACCAGTAAAAGGACCCGATGACAAGAACAACAAAGCCCATCTCGTGGATACGGACGGCGCTGAAGGAATTTAGGACGTTCCCGGAGGGCGCCCGGTCGATCTGTCTTGCCGCTTTGACGATCGCCGCCGAGGGCGGTAAGGCGGACATTGCAAAACCGATGCACGGGATAGGATCGGGTGTGTTCGAAATTGCCCTGGCGTTCCGCGGCGGCGCGTTCCGAGTGGTCTATGCCGTGCAACTGGCTGAGGACATCTGGGTCATCCACGCATTCCAGAAGAAATCTACGGAGGGTATCAAGACGCCCAAGCGCGAGATCGATCTGATAACGGACCGTTTGAAGAGGCTGAAGGAGGCGTTGCAATGAAAAAGAAAGGGCTGGAGGTAACGCTCGGAAGCGGAAATGTGTTCCGCGATCTTGGCCATGAGAACGCGGACGTTCAGCAGTTCAAGGCGATCCTGGCCGGCGAAATCATCAAGGCGCTCGATCGGGAAGGACTTAGCGTTCGCGCCGCGCATGCCCGAACGGGCATTGCGGCCGCCGATTTCTCTCGCATCCGCAACGCCGACCTTGGGCGGTTTACCGTCGATCGCCTCATGTCGATCGTCAACCGCTTCGGCTCGCGAGTGGAAGTGAAAGTCCGCGTGCGGCCCCCTATCCGCCTTCGCGATCAAGCCCACGCGGTGTAAGATCGTCTCTCCCAGCTACGCAAAAGGTCCGTGCGTTTCGGAACAAGCGCATCCGTGGAGTGTCCACCCTCGACAAGGGACAGGACGTGGAGCTTCAGCTTTGGGACCTCAGCGAGTATGCCCGGGCCAGGGGATGGGAGGTCTTCGGGAGTACGTGGATGAGGGGCAAAGCGGGGCGAAGGACCGAAGGCCCTCCTGTGCCGGAGAAAATTTCCGTGTCATCGTAACCGCCTGTTTTTCCTGGTGGCGGTGCGTGGGATCGAACCACGGACACGGGGCTTATGAAATTGACCAGGGCGTTTTTGCAAGGGCTTGATTTTGCGGGCTGGCTTCCCCAAAGCCTTATGGATTCAAGAGGTTCCGCGTTCCGCCCTTTCCGGTCGTTCCTGTGTATTACCTTGTGAATAACGCAGATTCACCGCACAATTTCCGGCACAGTCTCTCGACCCCGTGAGGGGTATTTCACACCCCGTGTCCTTGTGCGAAGCCAGTCCAATGCAGGCTGGATGCAAGTCCGCCGGGCAATCGCCATGTCCGGGGGCCGGGATATCTCCTCGATGGTCAAGCCTGTTTGAGGAGATCGAAATACCGCTCGCGGCTCAAGCATGCGGTTCGCATGTTGTTCTTAATGATCTCGACGCCGACCTCGTCGTATTCGGGGATCACGACGGCGCGCTTGGCGCCTGGGCACCAGAGGACGTGATGCGAGCCTTCCTTCCTCCGGTATTCACAACCATGGAGGGTGAAGACCTTGACGAGCGTCTTCCAATCAACAGGGCTGATCCTGGGCATCAGCCGATGAGAGCCGTCGCCTTCTCAAAGCCGACCACTTCCCTTAACGGGACGATCTGATCCCCTCGAACCTCGAACCCGCATTCGGACAGGTACTCTTCCAGCGTTCCCATCTCCTTCATCTCACGAATCTGGATTCTCACCACTTCTTCGAGGTTCGCCTTGGCTTCCTCCAGCGTTCTTCCCTGGGCGATGAAATCCAGTTCCGCGGTGCGTGCCAGGAACCATTGGCCTTCCCGCCAGATTTCAATCGTGTGCTTAAGCTCCATCGGATAACCACTCCTCTTTGAGGAACTGCGCCCATGACTTCGGCGCTTTCTGTTTGAGAGGGAACGCCGCCAGTCCAGCTTTCCACAGGGCGAGCTTGTATTCGGTCTCGCAGTTGTATTCCTGGCAGGATCGCCTACCTAGACGTTTCTGGACGGCTTCTTTTGAAACGGGAAAGGTTGGATTCGATGACAGAAGCTCCGCAATGCACGACCAACGACGGCGCGCACTCAGCCCCCTTTCTCCTAGATGAAAGAATAGGACGCCCACCGCGTAGTCGATCTCCGGCTCGGGAATTCGGCCGCGATGTTGGCCAACGGGCACAATCCAATTTCCACGGACCTTCTGAAACGTCCCGGCGAGCAAGCACCGCTGGCCGCGCGAAGCCCGCCTGAATTCCTCTTCGAGGGGGCTGTTTAATTTAACGCCGGCCATTCTTCGGATTTCTCGCCCCGCCATTCCTGACTCGGGAAAGCTATCGTCGTTGAATATAAGTCTCAGTAGAAAACGACAAAGCTTCACCGACTCGGCGTCCTTGACACCACACCCCAACAGAATTTCGGAATAATTTTGGGCGTGCAACTTTTGTCCACTCCCCAAGCCGGTAAAGCTGAATTATACAAACTTCATGAATAGGATGCAACTTCTTGCACGCCTGGACGACGTCCGACAGTCCGGACTTAGCCGGTGGCAAGCGCGTTGTCCGAGTCACCCAGACGAAAACCCTTCCCTAAGCGTCCGCGAAGGAAACCGAGGCATCCTCTTGCACTGCTTCGGCGGATGCTCGCCGGACGAGATCGTGGCCGCGCTTGGGCTCCAGGTCAGCGACCTGTTTTTCGGTGTGCCCGCCCGGGCCCCGCATGCACGGCGTGAGGGCGCGGGGGCACGCGAGGGGGAAGCGGCGCTCGACTTCCTTCGCCGGAAAGCGGCCTGGGAGCTCGTCGCCCTGCGGCAGTCGTCGGAAGCCCTGATTTCGGCGGCGCGAGGGATCGACATCGACGGATGGACCGACGCGGCACTCGACGTTGCGCTCGACGTGCTCGCGGACGCCTGGGTGGTCCTTCTCGACGAAGAACGGGAGGCGGCATGAAAACGACAATGATCGAAGTCGGAGCAACAACGGCCGAAGAGACATCAACCGAGATCCCTTGGCCGGATCCTCCCGCAAGCGAAGCCTTCTCCGGACTCGCGGGCGACATCGTGCGAGCGATCGAGCCGCACACGGAGGCCGATCCCGTGGCTCTCCTGGTCCAGTTCCTCGCGGCATTTGGAAACGTTGTCGGGCCGAGCCCCCACTTTATCGCCGACGGCGCCGAGCACAGGATGAAGCTCTTCGCGGTCCTCGTCGGCACGACATCCAAGGGTCGAAAGGGGACGAGTTGGGCACACGTGAGGCGGATATTTCAAGGCGTGGACGAGGAATGGACTGGGCGGCGTGTCTCGTCCGGCCTCAGCTCCGGCGAGGGTCTAATCTGGCAGGTGCGCGATCCGATCTTCAAGGAGATCAGGGGAGAGAGGGTGTGCGTTGACCCCGGCGAGAACGACAAGCGGTTCATGGTTCTCGAACCGGAATTCGCTCGCGCACTTCGCGCGATGGAGCGGGACGGCTCCACCCTGTCAGCAGTCATTAGGGACGCTTGGGACACGGGAAACCTTCGGGCGCTGACGAAGAACAGCCCGGCGAACGCGACCGGCGCGCATATCTCAATCGTGGGACATGTGACAAGGGACGAGCTTCGGCGCTACCTCGACCGGACCGAGGCAGGGAACGGATTCGGGAACCGCTTCCTCTGGTCATGCGTCAAGCGGGCCAGAATCCTCCCGGAGGGCGGGCGGATAGACGAGGTTGACTTCGCCCCGGTCCTCCGGCGGCTCTCCCAAGCGATCGACTACGCGAGGCGCGGCGCCGAGATCAAAAGGGACGAGGCTGCGAGGCGAATCTGGTTCCGGGTGTACGAGGGTCTTTCTGAGGGCAAGCCCGGACTCCTGGGGGCGATGGTCGGGCGGGGCGAGGCCCAAGTCATGCGGCTCGCCTGTCTCTACGCGCTTCTCAATATGTCGTATGTCGTAAGGGCGGAACACATGAACGCGGCCCTGGGTCTCTGGGACTTCGCCGAGGACTCCGCCCGGTTCATTTTCGGCGACTCCCTAGGGGGCCCCGACGGTGAAGTGATCTTAACGGCGCTTGAGAGCAATCCGACGGGCCTCACGCGGTCGGATATCAGCCGAGGGCTCTTCGGCCGTAACAAGTCCGCCCAATCTATCGGCCGGACTCTCGGGCTCCTATTGGAGCTGGGGCGGGTGAAGAGGGTCTCGGAGGAGACCGAAGGCCGGGCGGCCGAACGGTGGTTTGCGGTATCTAGGGTTACGACATAGACGACATTAACGACAAAAGGGCCGGGCTTATGTCGTCTTTGTCGTCTTTGTCGTAAGGGCGGGAGAGGAAATGGCTGGCTACTTGGAACAGGCGAAGCGGGTCTTGCGGGATACGACATACGACAAAAGCCGTCCGGCTCTGGCCGAGGACCGGGCGGGAGAGGTCCTTCCCCTCCCGGAAGCCCGGAGGGTGTCTCCTGGCCCTGGGACGCAAGCCCGGTCTCACGGCCTGGCGATCAAGGTTCACTCCGAAGTCCTGGGGGCGGACCTCTGGATCGTGCTCGATCCGGCGGACACGAAGCCGGACCCCGGCAAGTACGATGCGCCTGTCTACTCGCGGAGGGAGGTTGAGCGGCTTGTTGAGATGTCTCAGCGGGGCGAACTGCATCCCGATCAACTCCGGGTTCTTCACAAGGCAAAGCAGACGTGGCCGGGGATCAAGGTGCAAGACGGGCCGGAAGCGGCTCACGACGTTGCCCCACAAGACGCGATCGGGAACCGGGCTGATGTGGAGCATACCCCCGAGAAGGGGGAAACCAATGAGAGACTTTGAACGAATCAGGACACCGATCAACCGAAAGGAGGTGATTCAGATGCCAAGCAAGGAAGATCTTGTCGAAACCATCGAGGAACAGGATGAAATCCTCGATGGACTGCGGGACATCCTCGACGACCCCGATCTGACGCCTTTTGAAAAGCTCAAGGAGATCGAGGACGCGCTCGCGGAGGAAGAAGAGGGCGACGAACCCGAGGAGTAAAGAAGGAGGCACCGGGCGGGGCTTCGGCCCCGCCCGCCCAGAAAGGAGGACCGATGGTCAAGGGAGCGTTCTTAAATACCCGTCAGGCGGCCCGGCTTCTAAAGGTCGATTCCATGACGATTTACCGGATGATCTATGCGAAGCGCCTTCGAGCATACAGACGGCGAAATGAGTGGAGAATCCCTGTCCGAGCGGTTGAGACGCTCAAGAAGGCCAGGCAGATCGTCAAGGGATCAATCGAGAAGCCCGCCCAAGGCGACAATCTGCCTAATAGGGAGGTCCTGCCTAAGGCAACTGCCTAAGGCAGAAAATCGAAAATCATGGCGACGTGCAAATTTTGCGGCGAGAAATTTAAGAATCCCCAAGCGGTGCGGGCTCATTTGAAGTCTTGCCCCGAGTACGCGGAGAACGGAAAAAGTCCGGACCGAGCATTTCCTGCCTTAAGGGAGCCTAAGGCAAGAAAATCCGCAGAGGCCGAAATAAGCCCGGCCGTTCAAATGCGCGAGCGTGTTCTCGCCGAAAGGCTTCGCCTGGAACTCCGGCAGGCCGAGGCAGAACATCGACGGCTTGATGAGGAAAAGGCCGACGCCGAGCGGATGGCAAGAGAGGATGAAGAACGAGCGCGGTTATGGGATGCGCGACGGGAACGCGCTGAGCGCGAATCACTTCTTGCCGAAGAGCGCCGGGAGAAAACGCGGCGGCTCTCCCGCGAGAAGATTCAAAAAGCAAAGGACGCGGCCTTCGGCGGGTTCGGTTCTTTTGATCTTCCGAAGGAGGCCGAAGCCAAGGCCCGCGTTGCGATTGAAAAGGAACTGTCCGGGCTTCCCGTTCACGATCTGCCACAGGATGAGATTGACGAAATAGCGCGGGGCGTCCGTGACAGTGTCTGTGCGCCGTACAGGAGAATTCAGAAACAGCGCGAGGAGGCCGAGGCCCGGAGGAGAGGGATCGAGGATGAGCGCCGAGCGCGGAAATTTGCGTTGACGCTCAAGAAGTCGGCGCTCGTCTCCTACGCGCTCGACTACGTCAGGGAGGAATGGGAGATCAATCCCCTCGATTGGCCCGAGGTCAAGCAGGAGATTGAGACAGCCCTGGACCGCGAAATATCCGGCGACGAGTCGAAGGACGACGTTCGGGAGATGGTGGACGAGGTTGTGGGAGGATAATCGGTGCGCGTCGGTTTGTATGCCCGCGTCTCCACGCTCGACAAGGGCCAGGACGTAGACCTTCAGCTTCGGGACCTCCGGGAATATGCCAAGGCCAGGGGATGGGAGGTCTTCCGGGGGTACGTGGACGAGGGGCAAAGCGGGGCGAAGGACCGAAGGCCCGCCCTGGACGAGCTTCTCACCGACGCAAGGCGGCGGAAGATAGACGTTGTGGCCGTCTGGCGGCTGGATCGTCTCGGGCGAAGCCTCAAGCATCTCATCGGCCTTCTCGATGAACTTCACGCCCTGGGTGTCGGCTTCATCTCCCTGGGCGAGTCCCTGGACTTCACGACGCCGGCGGGCCGGCTCATGTTCCACCTTCTCGGAGCCTTCGCCCAGTTTGAGCGGGACATCATTCGGGAGCGGGTCAAGGCTGGGATGGCGAACGCGAAGGCCAAAGGGAAGCCCATCGGAAGGCGTCCAAAAATCGCGCTGGGGGATTTACGGACGGCCGTTGACCTTAGAGGCCGCGGTGAGTCGATTCGGGGGATAGCGGGCGTCCTGGGCGTCTCAAAGAGTGCCGTCCACAAAGCCCTACTGTCTCCGGCCGTGCGGGACGCGGAAAAATCGCTGGGGATTCCATCCGCCGACCCCGTCCTTCAAGGACCTGTTTGATGGACAACGAAAGCCCTTACATGACCGTCCAGGACGTGGCGGCTTACCTTCGAGTCAAGCCGAAGACGATCTACGCTTGGGCGGGGGAAGGGAGAATCCCGGCCGTGAAGCTGAACAGCCTTCTTCGCTTCAAGCGCGACGAAATCGACTCCTGGGCAAAATCGTGCGAGAGACCGTCCCGGCGGGTCACGACGTTGCCACAGGAGCGGCGAAGTCGGAACAGGACGGGCCATAGTATCCCCCCTTCTGGCGGAATTGAGAGAATCATTGACCGGGCGAAAAGGGAAGTTTTACACTCCCGTCCTGGGGAAGCCAGGCCCGCCGTCAAGCCCGGAAAGGAGGGGTGACGGATGGGGCTCTATAAGCGGGGCGGTGTCTGGTGGATGCGTTTGACCGTCGGCGGCCGGGCAGTCCGGCGGACGACGGGGACGAAGGATAGGCGTCTTGCGGAAAAGATCGAGGGGAAAGTCAAGACCGAGATCGTGGAGGGGCGGTGGTTCGATGTCTTGGAGGAGCGAACGCGGACGGTGGGGGAGATGATAGACCGCTACATTGAGACTCATATCGGGGACAGGCCGCACCGAAGCCGGTATGAAGCCCAAGGGCGTGCGCTCAAGCGGTATCTCGGCATCCTGACCCTTGCCGAAGTCACACCGAAAGTCCTGGTGGAGTACAAGGCAAGGCGTCGCAAGGAGGGGACGACCTACACGCGGGAAGGAAAAACCGGCGAGGTGACGGCCCATCGGGACGTCGGACCCGGAACGATCAACCGGGAACTGACACTCCTCTCGGCGGCGTTCAACATGGCCGTCAAGGAGTGGGAATGGTGCCGGGAAAATCCCGTCGCCCGCGTGTCGAAGGAGAAGGAGCCGCCGGGGAGGGACAGATACCTCACGGCCGAGGAGGATAAGGAACTTTTCAAGGCATGTCCCGATTGGCTCCGGGAGATCATCTCGTTTGCGGTGAATACCGGGATGCGCCAAGGGGAGATTCTTTCCCTTCGCTGGCCTTCGGTCGATCTATTCCGGCGCGTCCTCGTCGCTGAGAAGAGCAAGAACGGAGAGAAGCGGACGGTGCCGCTCAACGAAGCCGTTCTAACGCTTTTCAAGGAGAAGGCCCGCGTGAGGTCGCTCAAGACGGACCTCGTATTTCATTCGGAAGCGCACACGCCGATTGACCTTGGAAATCTCCGGCGGGCGTTCGGGAAAGCGATCAAGAAAGCGAAGGTCGGAGACTTTCACTTCCACGACCTTCGGCACACGTTTGCGACTCGGCTTGTTCAGGCGGGCGTTGACATGTACAAGGTACAGCGGCTTCTCGGCCACAAGACGCCGACGATGACGCAACGGTACGCTCATCACTCGACGGAGAGCCTTCGGGACGGCGTGGAGGTCCTGGATCGGGTGCGGCTACTTTTGGACACGGCACAAAATCCGGCACAGACTGTGCCGGTGAAAATTTCCGTGTCATCGTAACCGCCTGATTTTCCTGGTGGCGGTGCGTGGGATCGAACCACGGACACGGGGCTTATGAAACCCCTGCTCTACCAACTGAGCTACACCGCCTTCGGGAGAGGGGTCAATTGATAAGGCGAAAACTTCGGTGTGTCAAGAAGAAAAGGGTCGGACGAGCCGCAAGTCTTTGATTGGATTTCATCTTTTCCTTGGGTACAATAACTCCGATATTAATGGTCATGCAGCCGGTGGTCGGCGGCCTGGAGGTCGCCGTCCGCTCTTGGCGTCCCTGTCCGAGGGGCGGGGTTCTTAACGGAGGGGTTGGGGATGTCGGGTCCCGCATCGGCGCTATCGGCGTTTTCTGATTCCTTCTCTGTTTTGGAAACGGGGAATGTGAAAATCCTGAACCAGAGCAAGCTCCGCGAGCATGCGATCGACCGCCTGGTCTACGGTGCCGTGTTCGAGACCGATCCGGCGAGACGGAGCGCTTTTCGGTGGGGAATCCGGGCTCTCGCGCGGGAATCGGGAGTCGTTCCTGCGTCGATCCAGTCCCTGTACGAGGCGATGGGCCGGGGGGAGGTCTCGGGGTTCACCGTGCCCGCCATCAACATTCGCGGCCTCACCTATGACAGCACGAGGGCCGTTTTCCGGGCGATGGAGGCCGGGCGAGTCGGGCCGGTCATCTTTGAGATCGCCAAGTCGGAGATCGGCTATACGGAACAGCGGCCGGACGAATACGCCGTCGTGATCCTGGCGGCGGCGATCCGGGAGGGGTATTCGGGGCCGGTCTTCCTTCAGGGGGACCATTTCCAGATCAACGCGAAGAAGTTCGGGGCGGACCCGTCGGGCGAAGTGAACGCGCTCAAGGCCATTGCCCGCGAGGCGGTGGAAGCGGGCTTCTACAATATTGACATCGACGCGTCGACCGTCGTCGATCTGTCGAAGGGGACGATCGAGGACCAGCAGTTCAACAATTCGCACATTACGGCCGAGATGACGAAATTCATCCGGGGGCTGGAACCCAAGAGCGTGATGGTCTCGGTCGGGGGAGAGATCGGCGAGGTGGGCGGGAAGAACAGCACGGTGGAGGAGCTGTCGGCCTTCATGGACGTCTACCGCCGCGAACTCGGCGGGGGACTCCAGGGCATCAGCAAGATCTCCGTCCAGACGGGGACCTCCCACGGCGGGGTCGTCCTGCCGGACGGAACCGTGGCCAAGGTCAAGCTCGATTTCGACACCCTCCAGAGCCTGTCGAAAGCGGCACGCGAGAAGTACGGACTCTCCGGCGCCGTCCAGCATGGGGCGTCCACCCTTCCGGACGAGGCGTTCGGCCGGTTTCCGGAGACGGGGACAAGCGAGGTCCATCTGGCGACCGGCTTCCAGAACATGATCTACGAGCATCCCCGGTTCCCGGCGGCGCTCAAGGAAAAGGCGTACGACTGGTGCCGGGCGAACTGCGCGGGCGAGCGAAAGGGAGGGGAGACGGAAGAGCAATTCCTCTACAAGACGAGAAAGAAGACGTTCGGGCCGTTCAAGAAGGAGATGTGGGACCTTCCCGCGGAGATCCGCAACGCAATCGGGGCTGACCTGGAGGCGAAGTTCCGCTTCCTGTTCGACAAGCTCCGCGTCGTGGGGACGCGAGACGTCGTCGGGCGGATCGTGAAGCCGGTTGCCGTGCCCCTCTCTTTGCCATCGGGACAGGCGACGAAGGGCGGCGGCGTGGCCATCGGACGCGACGAGCCGGGGGAGTAGCGTGGACAAGTGGCAGCGAACGGCGTGGGAATGGACGAAGACGCTGGGACTGGCGCTTCTCATTTCTTTGGCCGTCCGGACCGCCATCGTCGAGGGGTACTGGATTCCGTCCGGGTCGATGGAGCCGACGCTCGCCGTGGGCGATCGGATCCTTGCGAGTAAGCTCTCCTACCGGTTCGCAGATCCCTCCCGCGGCGACATCGTGATTTTTGCCCCTCCGCCCAACGTTCCGCTCTCCGGCCCGCACGTGGTGAATCCGCTCTCCGGCCCGCACGTGGTGAA
>Ga0154722_1084_pt6 | contig 30861 bp, 29 predicted proteins | sample Rifle2008BG16ft_FD_105730 | JGI IMG/M metagenome (GOLD analysis project Ga0154722, IMG submission 105730) | Nitrospirae bacterium RBG_16_64_22 | reverse complement strand
TCATTTTCTTCTCGCCCGCCCTAAGGGAGGCGCGCCGGCCCTGATCGCCTCCCTGAGACTTTCGGGAGACACGGAAACGGCGCCGACTTCTCCGACGACGATCCCCGCCGCCGCGTTCGACAGGCGGGCGGCATCCACCAGGGAGACCCCCGCCGCGAGGGCCAGCGTCAGGACGGCGATGACCGTATCGCCCGCGCCTGTCACGTCGAACACTTCCTGAGCCGCCGTGGGGATGTGCGTGATCCGTCCCCCAGCTTCGAAGAGCGACATCCCGTGCTCCCCCCGGGTGATCAGCACGGAATCGGACCGCAGGAGCTTGAGAAGCCGTCCGCCCGCCGCCGACAGCGAGTCCTCGTCGCGGATCGGGATGCCGGCCCCCGCCGAGGCCTCGGCCGTATTCGGCGTCACGACCGTCACGCCCCGGTACCAGGGGAAATGCCCGATCTTCGGATCGACGGAGACGGGAATCCCCCGGCGCCGCGCGCGGGCGACGACCTTCGCCAGCAGTTCGCGCGAGACGACCCCCTTGCTGTAGTCCGAGACCACGACCGCGTCCGCCTCCGGCACGCGCTCCGTCAACCCGTCCAGCAGACGCCGCCGCGATCCGTCGCCCAGCTCCCCGGCGTCTTCGCGGTCGAAGCGGACCACCTGCTGATGCTGGGCGATGACTCTCGTCTTGATCGTCGTGGGCCGCTTGTCCGAGACGACGATCCCCCCGCACTCGGCCCCTGTTTTTCGAAGCTCGGTCAGGAGGACGGAACCGGCCTCGTCCCGGCCGATGGCGCCGATGACGGAAACTTTCGCCCCCAGGCGCGCCAGGTTTCCCACGACGTTCGCCGCACCGCCCAGGTGAACGGTCTCCCGCATCACGCGGACGACCGGCACGGGGGCTTCCGGCGAGATCCTCTCCACCGAGCCCCACACGTACCGATCGAGCATCAGGTCCCCGACGACGACGACCCGCCTTCCGGCAAGACGATCGACCAGACCAAGAAGCCTCCCCTGCGCCACCGCTCTCAAGCCCCCGCCTCCCCGATCCGCGCGCCCTCCGCGCCCCCCAGCATCGTCATGAGCAGGAGCGCGGGTTCCACGTGAAACGAGATATTGACGAGCCCCTGGACGAGGATCGCGAGAAACGCCCCCGTCGCGGCCACCCAGCAGGCCTGCGCGGCCCCGGTGAGACGGCGGAGCCGGACGAGCCGCCAGGCGATGGCGCCAAGCAGAATAGTGAAAACGGCGAAGCCCGCCTCGCCCGTTTCGATGAGGACGTTGAGGAAATGGTTGTGCGCGTGGTCCGGACGCCCCTTAAAGGCGTATCGTTCGTAGTCGATGAAGGCCATGTTCTTTAGGCCGATTCCGAAGACAGGCGCGTCGTTCAGGATCGTGAGGCCGGCTCTCCACGTATCGAACCGTTCCTGCATCTGGACGACCTTTTGGGGAGACGCTATCGACATGATCCGCTCCGCCCTCTCCGGCGCGACGACCGACAGAGCCCCCACGACCAGGGCCAGGCTCAAGACCACGCCGCCCGCCGCGGCCAAAGGCCGCTTCGACGTCGCCACGGCGATGGCGAGCGACGCGACCGCCGCCGCGACCCACCCTCCGCGCGAACCCGTCAGGATGAGACCGATGACGGAGAGACCGAACACGGTCCCGAAAAGGACCCGGTCGGCCGGTCTCGCCGGCGGGGAGAAGCGGAGAATCCCGAAGAAGAACGCCGCGTAGATGATGAGCGAAGTGGCCGTCTGGTTCGGGAAGCCGAGCGAGCGGACCTGGAGCCTCATTTCCACGAAGCCCCCGTGCCCCTGGCCGTGGGCGAGGGCCCACCCCGCCCAGAGGAGGCCGGCGCCGATGCCGACGGCCATCATGCGGGCGAACCAGAGCCGGCGGTTCTCGTCCGACAGAGATGCCGCCGCGAGCAGATAGACCGATGAATACCTGAGGACGTCCCACAGGCCGCGCAGGGACTGCGGCGGATGGATCGCGTACCACGTCGAGAGAGACGCGGCGGCGAGCCAGGCGAGAAGAAACGGCAGGAGCGGCGCCCGCCGCCAAGCCGAGAGCGAAAAACCTCCCGACGCGGCGCCGTGGATCAGCCCGCCCAGGAGGGCCAGACCGTAACCGATGTTCTTGGCCGATTCGGAGGTGGGGAGGAAAAGGACCATGACGCAGAACCCGCCCCAGAGGACCCTCTCTCCCAGCCACGCCAGGCGCGCCCGGACGTTCTCCCCCGGCTGGATGCTTTCGATCCGTTCGACAGCCCTCACGTTTCCTTTTCCCCCAGGCCCTCGATCAGACGTACCATTCCTTCGACGAACCGATCCAACGACAACCGCGAGGCCGCCTCGCGGGCCAGCCGCCCGCGATTCTCCCTCTCGGACGGATCGCACGACGCCGCGATGGACCGCGAGAGACCTTCGACGTCGCCGGCCGAGTCGATCACCCAGCCCGCCCCGGCCTCCTCCACGACTTCCGCGGCCCCGTTGTCTCTCGTGGTGACGACCGGAACGCCCGCCGCCATCGCCTCGAGGCAGGCGTTGCTGAAAGGATCGTACAAGGTCGGAAGGACGAAGACGTCAGCGGCTCCCAGCAGGCGCTCTGGATCCTTGACCGGACCCAGCCACTTGATATCTCCGTCGATCCCGAGCCGTTTCGCCGCCCTTCGATAAGGACCAGGATCTCCCTTGCCCGCGACGGCGAGAAGAAAGCGGCCAGTTCCTTCCCGTCCGGCTGATCGCCCCAGGGCCTCGATCAGCGGCGTGAGTCCCTTCCGTTCGAACCCGGAGCCGAGAAACAGAAAGACCGGGACGTCGTCTCCGATGCCCCAGTCCCTCCGAACGCCGGACCGCCACCGAAGGCGAAGCTCCGGGTGGAACCGATCGAGATCGACGCCGTTGGGAAGCACGACGATCCGGCCGGACGGGGTCCCATAGTACCGCGATATTTCCTTCGATACCAGCGTTGAATTCGCCGCGATGAGGCGGGCGCCGCCCCCCGCGTAGAGGCGCCGCTCTAGGTGGAGGATCCATCGGTGAAACGGGGAAAAACGGGCATCCAGGCGTCCCCGGAGGCCGCGCCGGTCGAGCCACGCCCGGTGGCACCCGTCGCCCGCCCGGTAGATGTCGGCATCGAGGATGCGGTCGAAACTGACCGTGACGTCGGGCTGGATTGTTAGAAGGGCTTCCCGAACCCGGCGAACGAAGAGAACGCTCGAAAGGGTCCGCCCCAGGGGGACGGACCCCACGGCGTGAACGGTCAGGCCGGCCCGGTCCTCGCCCCGCCAGGTTTCGCAGACGAGATGAACGTCGCCGCCCCGTTCGGCAAAGCGGCTTGCGACCTGGTCGAGGAAACGCTCGGCGCCGCCGAACGGCGTGTAAGCCCGCCGAACGAAGGCGATGCGGCGTGTCCCCCGTTGAAGAACCCCGCCTTGAAAGGCGGGGATTCTCCGACCTCCAAGGTGCATGTCGTTATTTGCATTCGTGCGCCTTGACCCCGCCCCAAGGGGCGGGGGTTGCGGCGCACTTTGCGGTTCAGGCACCGGTTCGCCCGGCTTCCGGGAAACAGCACAAACCGTTTCCACGCCGGAGCATGTCAGGACAGGCCGAGAAGATTTTTGGCTCTCTCGTACACAGCGCGGGCGACGGCAACCGCCCGAACCGCGTCATCCCTGGAGGGCTCGCCGTGCGGAAGGAGCCCGGCCTCGGTCGGATAGCGCCCTCGGTAGATGCTGTCGATGAAGACCGCGTCGTCCATCGAGAGCAGGGACCTCCAACCGAACGATTCGACGCGGTTCAGAAGCTTCGCGATATCGTGCGTCCGATCGGGGCTCTCTCCTTTTTCCAGGACCAGCGCTTTGAGCGTCTTTTCGACGCACTGTTGACCGTGGTAGCAGGCGGGGCGCAAGACATCCCGCTCAAGCAGAAGAGAAGCCGCCGTGAGTTCCTCCTCGGCGTCCCGAAGCCACGACTCGGTTGCCTTTCGCATGTACAGGACCCTCCCCGTTTCCAAGACCTCCCGGAGGAACGGGCTTCCAACCGACAGGAGACGCCACATTTCCTCTGGCGTCAGAACCTCGATGTCCAGCGCGAGATTCCGATCCGCCAGCATCATGCCGACCTCGCATCGGCGGTCTATCGGCCGCTTGGGCGTCTCCTTCACGATCAGGAGATCGACGTCGCTGTCCGGACGAGATTCTCCCGTCGCCCGCGATCCGAACAGGATGATCCGATCGGGATCGTACCGCTCCACGAGCCGTTTTGTAATCTCTTCAAGTGTCGTCAGCATCGCGTCCGCGCCTCGTCCTGTCGGGCCGGCCGTTCGGCCGTGCCCGCCGGATCGTGTCATCATACCGCGGCCGGGATTCCAACGCCAGAGGTTCCCGCAGGCGGATCAACGCCCGCCGCGCCCGCGCCCCGAGGCGGCCCTGCCGTAGACTTCCTCCAGCCGGTCGAGCATTCCGCTCTCCATGAACCGCTCGCGGACTCGGGCCTTTCCCGCCTCGCCCATTCTCCGGCGGAGAGCCGCGTCGCCGGCAAGGAGAACGATCCTGCCGGAAAAAGCGGATGCGTCGCCGGGCGGAAAAAGGAAACCGGTCTCTTCCTCCCGCACCACCTCGGCAATTGATGGCAGAGACGACGCAACGACCGGAAGTCCCGCCGACATCGCCTGGAGGACGGCCTGCGGCACGCCCTCGTTCGCCGTCGATGGAAACGCGAACAGGTCGAACGCCGAGAGCATCTCCCCGATATCCTCTCGGTGGCCCGTCATCGTCACAATCTCGCTCAAACCTTCGTCCTCCACGCGCGCCCGGAGCCTCTCTCCCTGCGGACCGTCGCCCACGATGACGATCCGGACGCCTGGAATCGCCGCTCCAAGGGAACGGGCCGCGCCGAGGAGAAGATCGTGCCCCTTCCACGACCTGAGCACGGAGACCGTCCCGAGGACGAAGGCGTCTTGACCGATCCCGAGCGCGCCGCGAGCCGCCGTCCTTGCGTCCGGACGATCGAAGCCCGCCGGATCGATATGCGTCGGCACGGCAACCAGCCTCTCGGGCGGATACCCGTTCCGCTCGATCAACGTCCGCCGGATCGCCTCGCTCGTCGTGACGATGACATCAGCCAGCCGCGTGTAGAGCCATCTCGTCAGGATGCCCGTCGATACGGGCGTGGAGAGATGGCGCATCCGGACGACCGCGGGCCGGGAGCGCGCGATCCGCGCGGCGAGGGACGCGACCCACGAGTCCCTCGATGAGTGCGTGACGACGACGTCGGCTCGGAGGGAATCGAGCCTCCCCGCCAAGCGGGGAATCGAGAACCAGCCGGCCGCGCCGTTCCACGCCCACTCCTCGGCCGGAACGTCCACGTCGCGCGCCCGCTGAATGATCGCCCCGCCGGCGGGGCCGACAACCCGCACGTCGTGTCCCCGGCCTCGCAGGCCGACCGCCTCCAGGACGATCCTGATCTCTTGCCCCCCCCAGCCAGTCGAAGCTTCCGTATGAACGATCGTCAACGCGGACATTGCAACCCCGCCGCCAAGCGGCCGACCGCGCCGAGCACCTCGTCCACGGCCACGGGACCCACCTGGTCCCCGCACGCGAGAACGACGTGAGGAGTATTCCACGGATACCATCGAAGGGACTTCTCCCGCGTCATCAAGGCAACCGTCGGTTTCTTGCACGCCGCCGCGATGTGAAGCGTCCCGGTGTCGGGCGTCACGACGAGATCGGCCCGGGAAACGGCCGCGACGAGCGCGGCCAGCGTCTCGGTTCTGTAACCCCACGCACCGTCGCCAAACCGGGAGAGAAGGGATCCCGCCGCCTCGTCGTCGCCCGGGAAAGCCGGGCTGGTCTTCGGCCCCGGGGCCCAGAGGAGAAGAGGCGTCCCCAGGGCCCGCCGGACGATTTCATCGATCAACGATCCGAACTTCTCGATCGGCCACTTGTTCCTCTCGATGCGCGCGCTGATCGCCACGGCGATGAGCGGTCTCCCGCCGCGTCCGGGATGGAGGGCTCTTGCGAACTCGAACCGCTCCTGCTCCGCCGGGTCCGGAACAAGGACCAGGTCCCCCGGCGGATTTGCGATTCCCAGCGGCTCAAGAAGGCGATGCGTCCGGATGACCTCGTGCTCATCGACCGCCGGCTCGGCGATGGGCCGGGTGTAGTAGGGGCGGCCCGCCGGGTCGCCCCCGCTCCCGACGTCCACGAATCCGATCCGCTCCCGGGCCCCGGCCAGAAACGCGAAACGCCCGATGCGGGGAGAGGGCGAACCGCACCCGATGGCCGCGTCGTATCTCTCGCGCCGGAGCCGCCAGAACGTCCGCGCGTTCTCGAGATGCACGCGCGCCCGGCTCTTCCCTGACGCGTGTTTCGCCTTCTCGTAGACGTAGACGCAATCGATGTCCGGGTTCCCGGCCAGAATGGGGGCGTTATACGAGTTCGCCAGGACGCCGATCTTCGCCACCGGAAAGGCTTGCCGCACGGCCCGGATCGCGGGCGTCGTGCAGACCAGGTCTCCGACATTGTCCCGGCGGATGAAGAGGATCCTGGACGGTTTCATTCTGGAACGACAGCCGGAGACGCGATCCGGTCCCGGACGGCCTCGAGGACCATCTCCACGCCGATGGACGCCATGCATGGATGCCCTTCGATGTCGCACGTTTTCTTCTTGCAGGGCCGCGCGCAGGATGTCTCTCCCATGAGGAACGCGATCCGCTCTTCGTCCCCCCCCACGCCGTAGTCCCTGAAATCCTCGGGACCGAAAAGAGCGACGGTCGGCACACCCAGGGCGAATCCCAGATGCATCGGACCGCTGTCCGTCGTCACAAGGGCCCGGGAGCGTCGGAGAAGGACAGCCGTCTCCAGGAGGCTCGTCTTGCCGCAGGCGATCACCGGCCCCGCCTCCGCTCCCTCGGCCAGGGTCTCTGCTTCGGCTCTCTCCTTCTCTCCCCCGAGAATCACGCTCCGAAGCCCCATCTCCCGCCAGAGACGATCGACGAGCGATCGAACGCTCTCCGCCGGCCACCACTTGCTCCGGCGGCTGCCGAACGGATGAATCGCGACGACCCCCGACGACCAATCGTGGTCGAACAGACCCAGGCGCTCGGCCGGCCCGCCTTCCGGCGGGGGAAGATACAGATCCGTCCGTTCGCCGTCGGGGAAAACGCCCAAACCCTCCAGGAGGGCGAGGCGCTTCCGCACAAAGGGAAGCGACGGATCGGTCTTCGGGGTGTACGTGAAGAGAAACGACATGCGGCTTTCCCGCCACCCCGCCCGGCCGCGGGCGCCCGAGAGGTACGCGAGCAGGGGAATGTCGGGATCGTTGCCGTGGAGGACGATCGCCCAGTCGGGCCGGACGGCGCGGAGCTCGCGAACGAGGGAAAGAATCCTCCTGAACTTTCCCGGATAGACGATCAGGTGATCCACGTGCGGATTATGCCGGAGGAGATCCGCGCGCCGCCGGTCTACGACGGCCGTGATCCGCGCGGCCGGAAGGGCTTTCCGGAGCGCGCGGATCGCTGGCGTGTTCATCAGCGTGTCGCCGATCGCCGTCGTGGAGAAGACAAGGACTCGCCTGACGCGGGAGACGTCCGCAGCGGGCAAGTCGCGCCGATCGAGCCGCCGGACAATCCGGAAAATGGCCGCGAGAAGAAGCGTGACGATTTCGTTAAACAGGTTCGGCGATCCTTGTCGACTTAAGAACGCTTTGGAGCCCGGCAAGAACATCCGCGGGAGGAAGCTCCATGAGGCATCGGCTCACCTTGCTTCCGTCGCATCCATCCTTCCCGCAAGGCCGGCACTCCATCGAAAGCGCCACGACCCGGTGATTCGCCCCCCACGGCCGCCAGTTGTGCTCGCCCGACGGACCGAACAAGGCAACGACCGGCGTCCCGACGGCCGCGGCGATGTGCATGGGCGCGGAATCGACCCCCAAGAAGGCGACGGCCCGCCGCGTGACCGCCGCGAGTTCCTTGAGGCTCGTCTCCCCCAAAAATGTCGCGGGACGGCTCTTCATGAGGCCGAGGATGGCGCGTGCCTTCTCGACCTCACGCGCCTCCGGTCCCGACGTCATCACGACGCGAAGACCAAGCTCGTCGGCCGCCCGGTCCAGCGTCTCGGCCATCGCCTCGTCCTTCCAGCACTTGAAGAGCCAGCGGGAAGTGGGGTGGGCGTGCAGGAACGGGTCGCCTGCCCGGACGCCCTGGGATGCCAGGAACCGCAGGGCGTTCTCTTCGGCCTCCGGAGGAACGGCGAACTCGAGCCGCGTATCCGAGGTATCCATCCCGAACCGCCGGACGAGATCGAGGTCGTTCTCCACCGCGTGGATCGAGTGGTTCGGCGGCGGGGCGAGGTGCGTGTAGAGCCGCGCCTTTCCCCTGAACCCTTTCCCCTTGCCCCAGAGCTCCCGGCCGATCCTCGTGCGCGCGCCGGAGAGGAGTCCGTAGATCGCCGACCGGTCGCCCGAGGTGAAGTCGACGACCATATCGAAGCGGAGCCGTCTAATCTCCCGGGCGAATCCGATCTCTCGACCCAGGTTTCCCCAGAAGCCGTGCTTTCCGCGCGGCCGCGACACCGTGAGGACTTCGTCGATCCAGGGGAGCCCCTCGACCATCTCTTCCGTCCCCTTGGCCACGAGAACGGAGAGGCTCGCCTCCGGGTGGGATTCGCGGATCGCCCGCAGGGCCGGAACGGCGATCAGCACGTCCCCCAGGTTCCGGAGCTTGATCGCGAGAATCCCACGGATGTCCGTCACCCGATCACGCTCCTTCACCCTCCCGCGGAGGCTCCGACTCGAAGACGTCCCACAACGGAACCTCCACGCCCTCCAGCGACACAAGGGGAAGGACCTCCCGGCTTCCAAAGACGTCCGGTCCCTTGAATCCGCCTTCGTGCAGGAAGAACCTCTCGACCAGCATCTCCTCCGGATGGACGATCACGTACTCCCGGACGCCGAACTTCTCGTAAAGGTTCTTCTTCTCCCGCTTGTCCTTGAGCGAGGTAGAGGGAGAAAGAACTTCGATGACGAGGTCCGGAGCGCCGTAGATCCTGTCACGGATCTTTTTTTCGTCGCAAACAGCCAGAACGTCCGGCTGGACGAAGTTGAGGTCATCGAGATAGACGTCAAGGGGAGCAATGGCCGCCACGCAACGTGTGCCCTTCAGCTTCTCCCTGAGGATCGCGTGAAAGGCGCCGGCCATTTTCTGGTGCTGGTAGGATGGAGAGGGGGTCATGCAATACGCCTCACCATCGATCACCTCCCAACGTTCTTCATCCGGCCAAGTAAGATAATCCTGCCATGTGTATTTGGCTTTTCCGCCCTTTCGCTTGACCAAGGTTTGCACAGGCCGCTCCTTTCCCCAGCCGTCCCGTTCTTTTTCCAGCCGCTGGACGGACGTATCACTGCCGCCGGCTCAACCTGCCGGCAATTCTAGCGCAAGAGACCGACCCCGTCCATCTCCGCGCAGGCCTCTCCGCCGCAGAAGCGATCATGCGCCGCCCCCGCGCTCCATCTCGGCCAGCTTGGCGTACTTGGAGAAGGTGTAGGCGGACGTGAGTCCGGCGGCGATCAGGCCCGTCCGCCCGTCGAGGAATCCCGCGCGGAGGAGGTAGTTCCTGAGGAAGACCGCCGGCGGTCGAAGAACCAGATCGTACCAGCGCGCGCGCCGGGCCCGCGCGCGAAGCTCATCGGCCGCAAGCGTCGAATACCGGTCCATCCTGCGGAGGTAGTCGCTCACTCCCTCGTACGTCCGGTGGATGAGCGGCGACCGGAGACGGCCCACCCGGCCCCCGTTCAGCGTCACGGCTTCGTGGACGCGCCGTTCCGCGAACTGACCCTTGCCGCGGCGAAAGAGCCGGAGGGTATGGTCGGGATACCAGCCTCCGTGCCGGACCCACGTCCCGCCGAAGAAGTTGCGGCGCGGAACCAGGTACCCGTCCCTCGGACCCCCACCTGAAACCACGTTCCGGATCTCGCCTGCGAGCTCGGCCGTCACCTGCTCATCCGCATCGATCGAAAGCACCCAGTCCCCCGTGGTCCTCTCAACGGCCGCGTTCTTTTGCCCGGCAAACCCGCGCCACTCCTCGACGAAGACCTTGTCCGTGAACTCCCGGCAGATCTCCACCGTCCGGTCGGTGCTTCCCGAGTCCACGACGACGATCTCGTCGGCAAACCGGATGGAGTCCAATGCCTCCCGGATCCGGTCCTCCTCGTTGTGCGTGATGATGGCGACGGAGAGCGTCGGCATGCTCATTTCCCGTCAACGGAGCTGTGCCGAGAACCGAGCAGATCGAGGCCGCAGGGAGGAGCCGACCGGAGGCGTACTCTCAGTACGTCGAGGATCGGCGACAACCGAGAACGACCCCCAGAGACCGACAGGGAATCTGGCAAGGGTGTAGCGACGGTGATCGGCACGGCTATCAAATCTTCTCCGCCTCGTCGATCAGCATGATCGGAATATCGTCCTTGATCGCGTATTTGAGCTTGCACGCCCTGCAGATGAGCCCGTCCTCCGTCGGCGTAAGCTCCAGGTCCCCCTTGCACTTGGGACAAGCCAGGATCTCGAGTAGTTCTTTGCTGATTGCCATTTCCAGCCTCCACGGTCTGAAGCCAAGTTTAAGCCAAGTTCAAGGTTAACAGTTTTCCAATTTCCAATTTCCAACTTACAATTTCCAACTTACAATTTCCAATTTACAATTCTTCGCTCTTCCTTACAACGAACCCCACCCACAGAGGACCATCAACCCGATCCCAGCCGCCAGCCCCGCCCACGTGACCGGCTCCCTGTGCTTCCAGACGAGGCTCCATGAAAACCGCCCCCCGCCTTCGCCTGGAGACGGCCGTCGAGGCCACCGAGGAAAGAACTTGGGGACCCGTCGGCACATGTCGTCAAAAAGGGACCCGAACCTCTTCCGCAGGACTTCCTCCTCGTCCCGGATAACTGGAGCATACACGAGATAGAACAGGACGGGAAAGAGCGCAATGAGCGCGTATCGCCCCGACATGACGGCGAAGCCCAGCCCCAGGAGAGAGTTCCCCAGGTACAGCGGGTTTCGCGTGAAGCGGTACGGCCCCCCCACGGCCAGGGCCTTGTTCTTCTCGATGTGGCCGGAAGACCAGACCCGAAGCGTTTCTCCGAACAGAACGAGGATCGCCCCGCCGAGGATCGATCCCATCGATGGACGCGCCAGTGCGAAGAGCAGGACGACCGCCGGGATCGTCACCAGGACCCGGTGGCTCGCAACCCATCGGCCCGCCCGATCGACGATCTCCCTCATTGTGCCGCCGAGACGGCCTGCTTCTCCCGGCCCGCCTCGACCAGCGAGGCGACCGCGTCCGCCGCCTCGTCCGCGCCGATCCTCTCGAGGCATGTCAGGTGCCAGCACGTCCTCCGCCGGCACGGCCCGCAAGGGACCGCCGCCCTCAGGACTCTCGCCGCCGCCCCGCCTGTCCCCCGGTTCCCGAACCCCGGTCCGGGACCGGGGGCCGGGAGCCCGGACCGGGATCTCGGACCGAAACCTGTCGGGACGCGGCCAGGGACGTACGGTCCGACCGCGTCCGGGTCCGTAGGGCCGAAGACAGCGGCAACCGGAACGCGCATCGCGGCCGCCACGTGCATGAAGCCGCAATCGTTCGTCAGGAGCGCGTCGAGCCGGACAGCCAGGCCGGCAAGGTCCGACACGACGGTCCGGCCCGCGAGGCTCACGGCGCCGGGAATCCCGCCCGCGACGGTTTCGCAGAGGCCGGCTTCCCCGGCCGATCCGATCACAACGACGGCAGCCCCCAGGCGCGATCTGATCTCCCGCCCGGCCAGAGCGAACCTCTCCGGCGGCCATCTCTTCGTTTTCCAGCGCCCCCCCGGCGCGAGTCCCACCAAGGGAACGCCGTCCTGAATCTCGGCCTCCTGGAGGACCTTGTCGACTCTCTCTTTCGCCGCCGGCGTCACGGGCAGAACCCCGTCAGCCGGATCGAAACGCCCGCCAAGGGCCTCCGCCGCGAGGCCGTACCTTTCGGCCGCGTGCATCGTCCGCCGCGGCACGGGAACGCGGTGCGTATAGAACAGGCCCGCGCCTTCCCGCGCATCCGACAGCCCGACTCGGATCGGCGCGCCCGATCCTCGGGCCAGCCAGCCGCTTCGGAACAGATCCTGGAGATCGACGGCCAGATCGAACCGCCTTTCGCGGACCGCCCGGAGGACCTCTCTCCATCCGCCCCGCCGGGCGGCGACGATAACTCCATCGAGACCGGGAAGTCCTTCGAGGATTCCGGCGAACTCTTCGAAGACGAGCCAGGAAATCGCGGCGGCGGGGAAACGGCGGCGCAGGGCGTTGAAGGCGGGAACAGCGTGCGCGATGTCCCCGAGGGAAGACGGCTTGATGAAGAGAATCCGCGCGGGATCGATTGCCGCCAGAGACTCCCTAGCCACGGACCTCCGCCGCCTCCTTTTGCCTTTCCTTCGCCAGCACTCGTTCCGCCGCCTCGACCACCCGTTCCACGGCAATCCTCGTCATGCACCGATGGTCGGTCGGGCATTCCCGCCGAAAACACGGAGAACATTCCACCGGCTCCCGGACGACGGCGTGCCCTTCTCCAAGCGGGGCGGTCTCTCCCGGATCGGTCGGGCCGAAGACGGCGACGACGGGAACGCCCGTTGCGACAGCCGCGTGCATCGCGCCGGAATCGTTGGTCAGCAGAACCCGGCAAAGCGACACGAGCGCCATGAACTCCCGAACCGTCGTCCGCCCGGCGAGGTTCAAGGCCGCCGGGAGGCGCCTCCGGATCGCCTCGCCGTCCTCGCGTTCTCTTTCCGCGCCGAAAACAACGACGCCGGCGCCGAACTCCCCGGCCAGACGGGCCGCCGCCTCGGCGAAACGGTCGGACCCCCATTTCTTGGCCGCGCCGTAAGCCGCCCCCGGCGCGAGGCCGACCAGGTTCGACGCGTTGAGCCCGTGTTTGGCCCCGTGTTCGGCCCCATGCTCGGAAATGAAGCTCCTCGCCCGGTCCACCTCGTCTTCCGAGAGGCGAAGGACCGGAATGGACATTTCGGCGGAGATTCCGATCGCGCGCGGCAGATCGAGATAGTATTCCGACTGGTGGACCCTTCGTCCCTTCGGCCCGGGCGGCACGGCTTTCGAGAGAAAGAGTCCTCTAATATCCCGTCCATACCCGATCCGGACGGGGATCCGCGCCAGCCAAGCGAGGAGGGCCGAGCGGAAGGAGTTCGGGAAGAGGACCGCCGCCTGATACTTCTCGTCCCGCAACGCACTTGCCGTCCTGAGCAGGCCGATGCCTCGCAGATCGGATCGATCGACGCGGCGAATGGCGGACACGGCGTCCTGCCCGAGAAAGATGTCGGCGACTTCCCCCCGGGCCAGAACGTCGATTCGCGCCCCAGGGAACCCCTTCGCGACGCTCGCCACGGCCGGGAGCGCAAGAACGGCGTCGCCGATCCAGTTCGGCGCCATGATCAGGATTCGCTCGATGCCGGTCAGAACCATTCCCTTCCGATTCACCGATTCACCCATTCACCGATTCACCGTTCCTCGTCACCCATTCACCCATTCACCGATTCACCGGGTTTTTCTCCCTCCGGCCTCGTCTTCCACCGCCGATGGACCCAGAACCACTGGTCCGGATGGGAGCGGACTTCCTCCTCGATCTTCTTCGTGTAGGCGGCCGTCATCAGCCGGACGCTTTCCTCCCGGTCCCCCGCTGGGACATTTCCGATCGGAGGATGAAAGACGACGCGATGCGTCCCGTCGTCCTCCCGGCGGATGAACGTCGGAACGACCGGCGCGCCCGTCTTGATCGCCATGAGGGCCAGCCCCTTGGTCGTGCAGGCGGGCACGCCGAAGAAAGGAACGAACACGCCTTCTTCGCGGGCCACGTTCTGGTCGAGGAGAATCCCGATCCAGCGTCCCGCGCCGACATCCTCCAGGATCGGTCTGAGGACCCTCTTCTTGCCGACGACCCTGCTCCCAAGCTTGCCGCGGACCCCGTCGACCCACTCGTTCAGCGCGGGAGAGTCAAGCGGCCGGGCCACGATCGTCATCGGGAGTCCGGCAACGGCAAGGGCCAAGCCGAGCAGTTCCCAGTTCCCGCAGTGCGCCGTCAGGATGAATCCGCCCCGCTTCCCGTCCAGGAAAGGCCTAACGATGTCGAGTCCCTCGAACCGGACGCGGTCCTCGATATATCGCCTGAGGCTGGCGGCATTATAGGAACTGAGCGAGACGAATTCAATCGCCGTCCGCCCGAGGTGGCGGAAGACGCCCCGGACAAGGGCCTCCCTTTGCGCGGAAGAGAGCGAGGGAAACGCCCTCGCGACGTTCTGATCCGCCGCCGACCTGTGACGCGCATCCACGAGCCGCCAGAGTCCGCCCACGAGAAATCCCAGCGCTCGTCCCGCACGGCGGGACAGGAGGGAGACCGGATGGGAAATCATCTTGAGGAACGCCGCGACGGCCGACCCGCCTCTCCTCACGTCCGTTCCTTCCCCGTCCTGACGAGCGAAACGATCCTCTCCTCCACGGTCTCCCATCCCGGACCCGGAAACCAGGAGATTCCCACGACCCGGACCGGCGTCTTCGCGTCCGCGAACGCCCCGAGACGGACTGCATCCTTCTCGGTCGTCACGACGAAGGACGCGTTCTCCCGCTCACGAGCCCGCAAGGCCTCGTCGAAATCACGCGACGTGTACCGATGGTGGTCCCGGTGGCGGATCTCGGCTGTCACGTCCGCCCCAAGCTCCCCCAGCGTCGCGAGGAAAGCGGACGGGTTCCCGATCGCCGAGAGGGCGACCACGCGGACGCCCCGAAGAGCATCCAGCGGAAACGCCTCGCCCGCCGGCCCCGAGATCCGCGCGGGGCGAAACTCCGCCGAAAGCCGGACCAGACGCGGAAACCGGCCGGAAGCGGACGCACGCTCCCCCGGAACAGCGCTCTTCCGCGTCACGACCAGCACGTCGGCCCTCGAGAGGGCCGAGACCGGCTCCCGGAGTCTTCCCGCCGGAAACAGCCGCTGACGCGCCATGTCCCCGCCGCCGGCCACCAGGACGATGTCGAGGTCGCGCGCCAGACTCCGGTGCTGGAATCCGTCATCCAGGAGGACAATCTCCGCCCCCCGGCGGACGGCCTCTCGCGCCGCGTCGATCCGTCTCTCGGCCACGGCGATCGGGACACCGGGGAGATTCCGGGCCATCAGGACGGGCTCTTCGCCGGCCTCGTCCGGACCAAGCGGCGCATTGGCTCCGTCCGTCACGAGACGAAGTCCCCGGCTCGTGCGGCCGTACCCCCGGCTGGCGATCCCCGGCCTGATCCCGCGGGCCAGGAGGCGCGTCGCGATCCCGATGACCGTCGGCGTCTTCCCGGTTCCCCCCAGGGTGAGGTTCCCGACGCTCACGACGGGGGCATCAATCCGGATAGACGCCAGCCATCTCCGGTCGTACGCAAGATTTCGGAGCGCCACGGCCCCGCCGTAGAGCCACGATACCGGCACGAGCGCCGGAACGATCCATGACGGGACCGGCGCGCGTTCGGCAAATGCGCGTCCCTCAGCTCGGCTCACCGATCAACTCTCCCAGGAGATCGATCGTCCGCCCGGCGGCTCCCGCGTTAATGGCAACGACACGGCGCCCCGCGTCGCCCATGGCTCGTCTCGTCGCCTCATCCTTGAGAAGCCCTTCGAGCGCCACCGCCAGATCGTCCGGGCCAACTACCCGCGCCGCGCCGTCCGCAATGAGCAGGTCGGCGATCTCCCGGAAGTTCTCCGTGTGCGGGCCGACGAGGATCGGCGATCCGGCGCCCGCGGGCTCGAGAAGGTTGTGTCCGCCCGCCGGAACCAGGCTCCCGCCGACGAACGAGACGTCGGCCGCCTCAAAAAAGCCTGCGAGTTCTCCCACGGTATCGACGAGAACGAAAGCCTCCGGCGAAAGCGCGTCCCCCCGCCGAACCTCGCTCCAGCGGCGCGAGGCCAGGCCCATCCGGCGCGCGAGCGTCTCGACGGAAGGAGCGCGATCCGGATGTCGCGGCGCCAGGACCAGGCGGAGACCCGGGATCGCCCGGCGGACGCGGTCCCACGCGGCGAGGACGATTTCCTCCTCGCCGGCGTGCGTGCTCCCGGCCAGGAAAACGGGCTGCTGACCCTCGGCGTGGAGGATCTGTCTGAGCCGGCCGCCGCTTGCGTTCACGCCCGCGGACGCGCGGTCGAATTTCACGTTCCCGAATACCACGACCCTCTCTCTCGGCGCGCCCAGGCGAATGATCCGCTCCGCGTCCTGCTCCGTCTGCATCGCGAAGCGGCACGGAAGGTCGAGGACCCGGCGGAGAAAGAACGACACCTTGGCGTATCGGCGGAAGGATCGGTCCGATATCCTCCCGTTTGCGATCACGACGGGAACTAGACGCCGCCTGACGACCCGGAGGAAGTTGGGCCAGATCTCCGTTTCGAGAAGCACGACACAGGAGGGAGCCAGACGGTCGATCGACCTCGCGACGCTCCACGGAAGGTCGAAAGGAAAATACGTGATGAGATCGGCCGACCCGAGGTTCGACCGGGCGACTTGCTGGCCCGTCGCCGTCACGGTCGTGACGACGATGCGGTCGGACGGCCAGCGCCTCCGGTACGCCTCCACGAGGGGGGCGGCCGCCATCACCTCGCCGACCGAGACGGCGTGGAACCAGACCGTCCGCCGTCCGTCCGCGGGGGCGCGGGGGGGGAACCCGAAGCGGGCCGCAAGTCCCCGCCGGTGCCGCGGCACGAGAAGAAGGAGCGACAGGAAGGGAAGAGACAGGAGAAGGAGCAGGTTGTAGAGGATGAGCATCACGGGGCGTCGAACCGGTCGGCTTCCACTGAGATCCGGTTCAGCTCGTCTTCCAGCTTCTTCCGAAAGTGTTCGCGGCCGGGAGCGTCGGCCTCGCGGGGCACGCGGACCGCCTCTCCCCAGACGAAACGGCTCTCGGAGAAGGGGCAGGGAACGACGAACCGATCCCAGGACGAAAAGCTTTTTTTTTACGGACGCCGTAGGCGACCGGAACGATCGGCGCTCCCGTCGCGCGGGCCAGCTCGATGACGCCCGACTGGACGACGCGCGCAGGCCCCTTCGGGCCGTCGGGCGTGACGACGACGTCCCGCCCCGCGCGGATGGAGCGGATGGCGCCTTTCAGCGCGACGGCCCCTCCCCGCGTCGAAGAGCCTCGGACGGCGCCGAAGCCGAAATGGACCATCGTCCGGGCGATCATCTCTCCGTCCGCATGGCGGCTGATCATAACGTCCAGGGGCCGGCCCATGCACATGTGCGGCATCATGAGGAGCTGTCCGTGCCAGAAAGCGAGGATCGCGTTCTCCCCCCGCGCGCGCGCCTCCTGGATCGGCCGGGCGCCAACGTGAACGGGGGGCCGCAGACGGCCCAGGATCCGGATGACCGCCGCCGCCAAAGAAGGAACCGCTCTCAGAAGAAGGAACTCCTTCATCCCGCGACGATCTCCGCGTCCTTGAACTGGAGGTTGTAGTAGCGCTGATAGGCGCCGCCGCGAGCCATGAGGTCGAGGTGCGTCCCTTCCTCGACCACGCGCCCCTTCTCGATCACGAGGATCCGGTCGGCGCCGACGACCGTGGACAGCCGGTGCGCGATGACGAACGTCGTCCTCGCGCGCATCAGCGCCGCCAAGGCCTCCTGCACGAGGCGTTCGCTCTCCGCGTCCAGCGACGAGGTGGCCTCGTCCAGAATCAGGATCGACGGATTGCGGAGAAGCGCCCGCGCGATGGCGATCCGCTGGCGCTGTCCGCCCGAAAGGCGAAGTCCTCTCTCTCCGACGCGCGTCCGGTACTGGTCGGGAAGATCCAGGATGAACGCCTCGGCGTGGGCGGCCCTCGCCGCGGCCTCGATTTCCTCCTTCGAAGCGCCGGGAGACCCGTAGGCGACGTTCTCGCCGATCGTCGCGTCGAAGAGAATCACGTCCTGGGCCACGATCCCGATCTGCCGCCGAAGAGAGGAAAGATCGAACGATTTAAGATCGGTCCCGTCCATGAGGATCCGGCCGGACGCGGGATCGTAGAACCGGGGAAGGAGATTGACGAGCGTCGTTTTGCCGCCGCCGCTCGCCCCCACAAGGGCAAGCACCTCGCCAACGCGGACTTCGAGGGAGACGTCCTCGAGGGCGTCCCTTTTCCGCCCTTCGTACCGGAACGAAACGTTCTCGAAGACGATCGACCGGGCCAGGGGAGAGGCCTCCCGCGATCCCGCCGGCCGATAGATCTCGGCCGGCGTCTCCAGAAACTCGATCACGCGCTCTGCCGCGCCCATCGCCTGCTGGAGCTCGTTTCGCACCCGCGAGAGACGTTTGGCCGGCGTATAGAGGAGGAGAAGCGCGGCCAGGAACGAGAAGAACGTCCCCGGCGTCATCGCGCCTTCGATGACCCGTCCCCCGCCGAACCAGATCACGGCCGCCACGCCGATCGCTCCCGCGAACTCCATCAGCGGCGTGGTGATCTCGAGCGTTCGGACGCCGCGCATGTGGACGCCGAAGTAGTCGCGGTTCTCCGCCTCGAAGCGCCGGGACTCCGCCTCCTCCGTCCCGAATCCCTTGACGACGCGGATCCCCGTGATCGTCTCGGACAGGCGCTCGGTAAGTCCCGCGACTTTCTCCTGCCCCTTCCGGCTGAGCCAGCGGAGTTTCCGCCCCAGCCGGACGATCGGGATCATGGCGAAGGGAAGGACGACCACGCCGAGGAGCGCCAGGACCCAGTCGTGGTAGAAGGCGACGCCCGCCAGGGCGGCGACCATCAGGCTCTCCTGCAGAAGGTCCTTGAGGCTCACGGAAAAGGCCCGCCCGATCTGGGAAACGTCGTTCATCACGCGGGAGATCATCGTCCCGCTCGAGTGGCGGGAGAAATGGCCGATCGGCAGAAGAACGAGCCGCGCGTGCATGCGGTCCCGCAGATCCCGGACGACGGCCGCCCCCGTCCAGCTCATCAGGTAGGCATGGGCGTAGGCGAAGAGACCCTTCAAGACGTAGATGACGAGGATCGCGGCCGGAAGAAAGACGAGCAGGGTCCGATCGCGCTGGATGAAGACGCCGTCGAGGATGTCCTTGACGAGATAGGCCGCCAGGGCGGTCAGACCGGAGACGGCCGCCGCGGCCAGAAGGGCCAGGACGAGACGCCCGACGCCGGGCCGGGCGTACGCCAGGAGTTTCAGGTACTCTCTAAGCATGCCCGGCTTTCTCCGCGCTCTTCTCCATCGGGAACCGACGCCCGACGATCGACATGACCGCCTCGGCCGCGCGGGCAGAGGCCCCCGGCGACCCCAGCCTCCTCCGGACCTCGTCAAGGTCCTTCTCCATCCCGGCGCGCGACGCGGGGTCCGTCAGCCACGGCCGGACCGCGCGAACGATCTCATCCGGGTTCGCGTCCTCCTGTAGCAGTTCCGGGACGACCCGCCGCCCCGCGACGATGTTGACGAGACCGATGTGTTCCACGCCGATCAGGAGACGTCCCAACGCCGCCGTCACTCCCGAAACCTTGTACACGATCACGAACGGGACCCCCGCGATCGCCGCCTCGAGCGTCGCCGTTCCCGACGTCACAACCGCGGCATCGGACGCGGCCAGGACGTCGATGGCGGGGGCGCGGGACAGCCGGGTTTTCACGCCCGCCTCAGCGGCCATCCGTTCGAGGACCCTCTCCTCCACCGTGGGCGCCACGGGAACAACGACGGAGAGATTCGGAACATCGGCCCCCAGGCGCCGCGCGGCTTCCAGCTGGACCGGGAAGAGGATCTCCACCTCCCGCCGCCGGCTCCCCGGAAGAAGAGCCAGAACGGCCGCGTCATCGGACAACCCGATCGACCGCCGCGCGTCGTTCCGCCCGGGACGCCCCGACACGGCATCGACGAGGGGATGCCCGACGAACGTCACCGGAATTCCCTGCCGGCGGTAAATCTCCTCCTCGAACGGGAAGATCGTCAGCACGCGATCGACACGCCGCGCGATCTTCCTCAGCCGGCCCTTCCGCCAGGCCCAGACTTGGGGAGGAATGTAGTAGACGACGGGAATTCCCAGCGACTTGGCCCGGCGCGCGGCCATGAGATTGAAATCCGGAAAATCGATCAGCACGAGCGCGTCCGGCCGTTCTTTCGCCAAGTCGCCGCCGACGACCTTGAGGGCTCTCCTGAGGTCCCGCGCGTGCGAGACCACCTCGCTGATCCCCACGACGGCGAGGTCCTTGTTGTCGAAACGCACATCCATCCCGGCCTCCGCCAGCAGAGAACCCCCGATCCCCGCAACCGTGGTCCCGGGCTCGCGCTCCTTGAGCGCCCGGACGAGCGCCGCGCCGTGAAGGTCTCCCGACGCCTCACCTGCGATCAGATAAATACGCATATGAATACCGGTGAAACGGTGAATCGGTGAATCGCAATCCAACCACAAGATCGACTCTTTCTGTGTTCTTTTCCGATTCACCGATTCACCCATTCACCAATTCACCCATTCACCAATTCACCCATTTACCGATTCACCTGTTTGCCCATTCACCCATTCACCGGCTCACCCATTCACCGCCTTCTTGACTGCCTCGCACACCTCGTCCACCTGCCCGTCCGTCATCTCCGGGAAGATGGGAAGCGAAATCACCTCCCGGGCGAGCCGCTCGGCGACGGGAAGCGACCCCTCCTTACAGCCGAGGTCCTTGTACACCGTCTGGAGATGCAGGGGGACCGGGTAGTAGACGGCACAGCCGATGCCGGCCCCCGCCAGGGCGCGGGCCACCTCGTCCCGGCGGGGCGTTCGAATCGTATACTGGTGGTAGACGTGCCGCCCGTCCGGATCGTCCGACGGGACCCGGACGACGCCGGCCAGTTCCTTCGAGTAACGGGCCGCCACCCGCCGCCTTCCGTCGTTGTACGACTCGATCCGTTTGAGCTTTACGCGAAGGATCGCCGCCTGGATCTCGTCCAGCCGGCTGTTCCAGCCGAGGACCTCGTGAATGTACCGCTCGCGGCTCCCATGGTCCCGGAGGATGCGGAGCCTCCCGGCGAACGCTTCATCGTCCGTCGCCACCATCCCGCCGTCGCCGCAGGCGCCCAGGTTCTTGGACGGATAGAAGGAGAACGCCCCCGCCAGGCCGAACGTCCCCGCCTTCTTCCCCTTCCGGGAAGCGCCGAAGGCCTGGGCGCAGTCCTCGATCAGAACGACTTCGCGCTCCCGGGCCATCTTGGAAAACGACTCCATCGCCGCGGCCCGGCCGAAGATGTGCACGGGGACGATCGCCTTCGTCCTGGGCGTGATCCTCGCCGCAGCCTGAACGGGATCGAGATTCATCGTCTCGTCTTCCACGTCGGCAAAGACCGGCGTCGCCCCGAGAAGGGAGACGACTTCCGCCGTCGCGAAGAACGTGAACGGCGTCGTGATGACCTCGTCCCCCGGCCCCACGCCCGCGGCCTTGAGCGACAACAACAGGGCGTCCGTTCCCGACGCGACGCCGACGGCGTGCCGAACCCCGTGGTACGCCGCGACCTCCTCCTCCAGGGCCTTCACGTTGGGACCGAGGACGAAGCGCGTCGACGAAAGAACGTCCCGGATCGCCGGAAACAGCTCCGCCTCGAGGTCCCGGACCTGGGCTTTGAGATCAACCATCGGAATCGACACAAGTTCCTCCGGAACAGATATTGGTCATTGGTCAATGGTTATTGGTCAATGGTGACGGAACAACGCGCTTGACCGTTGCCTGGTTCACCAATAACGATTGACGATTAACCAATAACGATTGACCGATTCTTTAGCCAATTTTCTTCTCGATCTCGTCGGCCAGTTCCAGGGCCTTGAGACCGTCCCGGCCGCTCACGATCGGCGCCTTGCGCTCCCGGACCGCGTCCAGGAAGGCTATCAGCTCCTCGCGCAGGGATTCCCCCTTCTCGACGTGGACCGTCTCCCGCACGATCTGCGCCCGTCCGCCCGGCGCGAGCGGCGCCTGCTTCCGGTAGACCTCGATCTCCTGCCGGGCGTAGTCGAGCGCCATGTACGCGTCCGGCTCGAAGATCCGGATTCTCCGCTGTTTCTCCGGCGAGACCCGCGACGCCGTGACGTTCGCCACGCACCCCGAGTCGAATTCGATCCGCGCGTTCGCGATGTCGATATGGTCGGAGACGACGCGCGTCCCGACCGCCAGGATCGACCGGATCTCCCCCGGCACGACGGCGAGCAGGATGTCGAGGTCGTGGACCATCAGATCGGTCACGACGGAGACGTCGGCCGCCCGTTCGACGAAAGGCCCCAGCCGGTGCGCCTCGATGAAGCGCGGCTCCCGGACGAGCGGCGCCAGGGCTCGGACGGCCCCGTTGAAGCGCTCCAGGTGGCCGACCTGGAGAATCCGTCCGACCCGATCCGCGGCCTCGACGATCTCGCGCGCCTCCGCCACGGTCGCGGCGAGCGGCTTCTCCACGAGGAGATCGATTCCGCCGTAGAGGAGAGGAACGGCGACGGAGGCGTGGTCGCGCGTCGTCACCACGACGGACGCGGCCTCGACCTCGCGGGCCAACTCGGCCGGCGACGCGAACGCCCTCGTGCCGTACTTCTTCGCCACCGCCGCCGCCCGGTCCGGATCGAGATCGCAGATTCCGACAAGCTCGGCGCCGGGCAGGTCGGAGTACAGGCGCGCGTGGTGCTCGCCCAAGTACCCCACACCCACGACCCCAACGCGGACTTTCCTCAGACTGCTTTCGATCTTCCCCGATTCACCCATTCACCTTGGTCCGCAGATTCCGCAGATGACCGCAGATTTCTCCCTGCCTTTTCGAAGACCAGGAGCCCTTCCAGAAATCTGTGCAATCTGCGCAATCTGCGGATTCGTCCGCCTCCCCCATTCACCCATTCACCGATTCACCGATTCACCGATTCAAATCATCGTCCCACCACGGCCACGCCGGCCTTGTCCGCCTCGCGGACCAGCGTCTCGCGCTCCAGGACGATCGTCCGCCCCGCCTCCACGACGAGGCACCCTCCGCCGGACTCCGCGATGGCCTCGATCGTCCCCGGCCCGACCGTCGGAAGATCGAAGCGGGCGTCCTGCCCCGGCTTCGAGACCTTGAGGACGACGAGTTCGCCCTTCGCAAGTTGTCCCGCGCGCCGGATCATCGTGTCGGTCCCTTCGATCCCCTCAATCGCGACGACGACCTTCTCCTTCACGGCGATCGTCTGGCCGACGTCCAGCCGGCCGATCTCCCGGGCGATCGGCCAACCGAACTCGATGTCGGCCGTCTCTCGGGCCGTCGGCTTCCGGCGCGAGAGAACGCCCTTCGGGGCCAACAGCCGGCCCAGGTATTGAGTCGCGGGCCGCACCTTGAGACCCTCCCCCTCCAGCTCGTCCGCCAGCGCCCGGAGAAGCGCGTCGTCGTTCCGGCTCTTCATCCGCGCCAGGAGGCGGATGGCCCGAAGATCGGGACGCGCCCGTCCGAACATTCCCTTCTTAGCGATGCCCCCCGCCAGGACGATCTCGTCCGTGCTCTCCCGCTTGAGGACCTTGATGATCTTCGAAAGCTGACCCAGCTTGACCCAGTGGATCGCGTCGACGCCCAACGACAGATTGGGGTCCGTCTCTCCCTCGTGACCCACCGCCACGACGCGGAATCCCGCCTCCCGCGCCGCCTCGGCGACCACGCGGGGAAAGACCCCGCCCCCGGCGATGATTCCGATTGTCTTCACTTTGACGCGCGCTTTGCCGGCCGGACATCGGACAGCTTTCCGACCGATCCGCCCCGTACCCCATTCACCGATTCACCCATTCACCGATTCACCGACTTACCCATTCACCGCCTCACCGGCAAATCCCCCGCTCCGACCCGCGGACGAACTCGACGAAGTGACGGACCTCCGCCGTGTCTCCGTGCTCCGTCACGATCCTGTCCAAGGCTTCCTTCAGCGTCAACCCTTCCCGGTAGACCGTCTTGTAGGCCTTCTTGAGCTTCGCGATCGTCTCCTCCGGAAAGCCGTGACGCCGCAGTCCCACGAGGTTGAGGCCGAACGGCTTGGCCCGGTTCCCCGCGACGGACAGGTAGGGGGGAACGTCCTGCGACACGGCCGAGCCTCCGCCGATCATCGCGTACGCGCCGATGCGCGTGAACTGGTGGATGGCGGAGAGTCCTCCGATGATGGCGTGGCTCTCGATCAGGATGTGCCCGCCCAGGGCGACCGAGTTCGCCATGATGACGTGGTCGCCGATCCGGCAGTCGTGGGCGACGTGGGAATAGGCCATGAAGTAGTTATGGCTCCCGATCACGGTAATCCGGTCGGCCTTCGTCGTCGCGCGGTGGATCGTCACAAACTCGCGGAAGACGTTGTCGCTCCCGATCTCCAGGTGCGTCTCTTCACCCCGGTACGAGAAGTCCTGCGGGGCCGCCCCCACCGACGCGAACTGGAAGATATGACAGCGCGGCCCGATCCTCGTCCATCCCTCGATCACGGCGTGGGACCCGATGACGCAGTCCTCCCCGATCTCCACGTCCGGGCCGATGACGGCGTACGCCCCCACGCTCACGCCCCGGCCGATCGCGGCCGACGGCGCCACCACGGCCGTGGGATGAATCCCGGGCGCCGGGACCTCCGTCTTGACGGCGGTCTCTTTCTTCATGCTCCCGCTCCGCTCTTCCGGTCGACGATCGTCGCCGTCAGCTCCGCCTCGCACACCAATTTTCCCCCGACAAAAGCGTTTCCCTGCAGGCGCCAGATACTGCTCCGGTGCTGAACGACCGATATCTCGAAGCGCAGGGTGTCCCCCGGAAACACCGGCTTCCGGAACTTGGCCTTGTCGATCCCCATGAAGTAAACGAGCTTCTCCGCCACGTCGGCCGACTTGAAGGCCAGGACGCCGCCGACTTGGGCCATCGCCTCGATGATGAGGACGCCCGGCATGATCGGGTGGTTCGGAAAGTGCCCCTGAAAGAACGGCTCGTTGATCGTCACGTTCTTGATTCCGACGATCCGCTTTCCGACTTCGATCTCCTCGATCCTGTCCACGAGGAGAAAAGGGTACCTGTGCGGAAGAACTTTCATGATCTCGTTCACGTCCATCATGCTGATCCCTCCCAGGGCCTTCGACTACTCCTTGCCCAGCGCCCGCTCAAGAACCCTCACCCTTTCCTCCAGCTCCGCGATCCGCTTCCGCATCTCCGGGATCTTCGGGATCGACGCCTGGGCCCGCAGCCATTCTCCGTGCGGGACCGGCGGGAACCCCGTCACGCGGCTGTCCGCCGGGATGCTCTTCGTCACGCCCGACTGGGCGCCCACGATCGCGCGGTCCCCGATCTTCAGGTGCCCCGCCACGCCGGCCTGGCCCGCGAGCGTCACGCGGTTCCCGATCTCCACGCTTCCCGAGATGCCGACCTGGGCCACAATCAGGCAGTCCTCGCCGATCGTCACGTTATGGGCGATCTGCACGAGGTTGTCGATCTTCGTCCCGCGCCGGACGACCGTCTTCCCCAGCGTCGCTCGGTCGATGCAGACGTTGGCGCCGATCTCGACGTCGTCCTCAATGACAACCCGGCCGATCTGGGGAATCTTGCGATGCCGCCCGGCCTCTTCCACGAAACCGAAGCCGTCCGCCCCGAGCACCGCCCCCGCGTGAATGATCGCGCGCGCGCCTACCGAGACGTCTTCCCGAAGCGTCGCGTTCGGGTAGAGGACCGCGTCGTTCCCGACGTAACAGCGCTCTCCGACGTAGACCCCGGGGTAAAGGACGGCGCGGTCTCCGATCTCCGTCTCATCGCCCACGAAGACGTGGGGATGGATCTGCGCATCGCGGCCCAGCCGCACGCCGCGCCCGAGAACGGCCCGGTCGCTCACGAAGCCGGGTCCTCGCGGCCGATCGTACATGACGCCGAGCACCTTCGCCAGCGCGAAGTAAGGGTTCTCGACCCGGATGACGGGGATCGAAAACGCCTCGACCTCCATGGGAACGATCGCCGCCGATGCCCGCGTCTTCTCCAGGTCCGGAAGGTTGCGGGGGCCGGCGGCGAACGTCAGGTCTCCCGGTCCGGCCTCCCGGAGCCCCGCCACTCCCGTCACGAGGACGGAGCCGTCCCCCGCCAGGACGCCGCCTACAAGGACGGCGATCTCGTCCAGCCGCCGGGGTTCCCTCATCCCATGCCCCGCTCACTTCCCTTCGGACGGTTTCGGCGCCGGCCCGGAGCCGGTCGACGGCTTCTTCCCGTTGACCCGCTCGATCACCTTCGCCGTGATGTCCATCTTCGCCGGAGCGAACAGAATCCGCGCTTCGTTGAGCTCGAGGATCACGTCGAACTTCTCCTCCTCGCCAATCTGGGAGACCGCCGCCAGGACATCCCTCACGATCTTGTTCTGGAGCTCGATCTCCTTCTTTCGGAGCTCGCCCTGCGTGTCCTTCACCAGCCGCTCGAAGTCCCGGATCTCCTTTTCCAGGCGCTCCTCCTTCTGTTTACGCGCATCCTCTTTCAGGATCTTGGCTTGGCCTTCGATCTCCTTCCTCAGCTTGTCCACGCCCGCCTTTCGCTCGTCGAGCGTCTTCCGCTTCGATTCGATCAGGGACTGGAAGGACTCCTTCGCCTTTTTTCCTTCGTCCGACGTGAGCACGGCGCGCTGGACGTCCACGATGCCCATCTTGAACTCAGCCGCCGACGCCTCGGCGCCAAGCAGAAGAAGCCCCGCCGCCATCCATGCCGCAATTCCAACCGTCCTCTTCTTCATCTCACGCCTCCCGCAATGCTTCCGATTCACCCATTCACCTTGGTCCGCAGATTCCGCAGATGACCGCAGATTTCTCCCTGCCTTTTCGAAAACCAGGCGCCCTTCCAGAAATCTGCGCAATCTGCGGATTCGTCCGCCTCCTCGATTCACCCATTCACCGACTCACCGATCGACCGTCTCTCAAAAGAACGTCCCGATCGAGAACTCGAACACGGTCTTTCGCTCGCCTTCCTTCGGGCGGAGATTGTATCCCCACTCCAGGCGGAGCGGCCCGACCGGCGAGATCCAGCGGATCCCCCAGCCGGCCCCGTGCCTCAGCCGGTCGTATTCGACCGGCTCGTCCGGATCGAGCCCTGCTCCCAAATCGTAGAAGATGACGCCCATGACGCGCGCCTCCGAGATGAGAGGGAAGACGACCTCCGTGTTGAAAACCAGCATCTTCGTTCCGCCGAGCCGGTTGCCGCTCTCGTCCTTCGGCCCCGCGTCTCCGTACCGGAAGCCGCGGACCGTGTTGATACCGCCAACGAAGAACCTCTCGAAGACCGGGAGCTTCTTCCCGTTCAGGCCCCATCCCTGCCCATACTTCCCGTTGATCAGAAATGAAGACTCCCACGGGAGCGGGAAGTACCATCCCGAACCTGCCACGACCTTGTGAAACTCGTTCGACCCCCCCAGGAACTCTCCCGCGAAGGCGTACGAGAGCGTGTTCCTGGACCCGCGCCGAGGGAGCAGGAAGTTGTCGCGGGAATCCCGCGTGACACCGGCCGTCACGGCCGACGTCGTCGCCTTGCCCTCCTGTTCCTTCACGAGCGGCGAGGCCGTATCCGACACCTCGAAAACATCCGTCTTCTCGAACTTGTAGCCGAGACTTCCCGACACGTACTCGGTGAACGCCTTATCCAACCCCAGGCGCACGCCGTCGGAGAGCTGTTTGTAGGAGTCGTACTCCGTCTGGTCGCGGTAGATCGAGATCGACCCCCCGATCTGGCGGTCCATGAGCCACGGCTCCCGGAACGTCAGGTTATACAGTCTCGTCCGGCTTCCCATCTGCGCCGAGAGCTTGAGGAGCTGGCCTCTCCCGCCGAAGTTCCCCTCCGAGATCGAGATCGTCCCCGTCAGCTTGTCGAACGAGGAGTAACCGGCTCCCATCGAGAACTGTCCGGTGGGCCTCTCGGTGACCTTCACCTTCATGTCCATGATGTTGGTCCCGGCCCGGCGGTCGGGCGTCATCTCCACATTTTCGAAGAAGTTGAGGTTCATCAGCCGCTGATAGCTCCGCCTGAGAAGCGCGCTGTTGAACGTCTCGCCCTCGTCCTGCCGGAACTCCCGGCGGACCACCTTGTCACGGGTCTTCGTGTTCCCCGCGATCCGGATCCGCCCAATTTTCGTCTCTTCCCCTTCGGCCACCTGGTACGTGATGTCAACAACTTTCCGGACGGCGTCCGGGAGCACCTGGGGGGAGATGTCGGCAAACGCACGCCCGTGCTCGTTGTAAAGATCGGATATCTGGCCGACCTCCTTCCGCAGGTCGCTCCGCCGGAAGATCTCGCCCGGCTTGTGGATGAGGAGTTTCCGCACTTCGTCTTCGCTCGCGACCTTCGTCCCCGTCACCTTCATCTCGCCCACGCGGTACTGACCGCCCTCCTCGACGGCGACCGACACGGACAGCGACGTCTTCTCGGGGGAGAGAGCGACCTTGGGCTCGCCGACGTTCGCCTCGATGAACCCCTCGTTGTAGTAGAGGTCCCGGACCGCCTCGACGCTTTTCCGGGCCTCCTCTTCCTTGTACGTTCCGCTTCCGTCGAGCCAGGAGAAGATCCACCATTCCTTGACCGGCATAGCCTTCTTGATCTTCTTCGAGTCGATCGCGCGGTTCCCGGAGACCTCCACGGACTCGACCCAGACTTTCGGCCCTTCCTCCACGTCGAAGAGGAGATTGACCTCGTGGGGGGACACGACGCGCACGACCGGCACGACCCGCGCCAGGTAGTACCCCTCGCTCTGGTAGTGGCGCCTGATCTTATCTACCGAATCGGACACGGCGGACGGATTGAGCGTCGAGAAGGCCTTCAGCGTCACCTGTTCCTTGAGCGCGTCGCTCTTGACCTTGTCGTTCCCGGCGAAGAAGATCTCCCGGACGATCGGGCGCTCTTGAAAGGTGAATGCCAGGCGTATCCCGCCCTCGAACGGCTCCGACTCGGCCTTGATGTCCTCGAACGTCCCAAGGCGGTAAAGCTCCCGGACGTCCTCCCGCAGGACCGCGGGCGAGAACGTCTCTCCCTCCTTCACCTTGAGCTTCGCGCGGACGGTGGCGTCCTCGAGCCGCTTCAGACCGTGAATGTCGATCTGTTTGATGACGATCGCCGGAGGAGTTTCTTCGGCGGGAAAAGCCGGACGGCTAACGGTCAGCAGGAGGACGGCGGTCAGGGAGGCGACGGCAATTTTTCGATGTCGTATCAATCGGTTCGGCCCCCAGGCAGTGTCAAGACAAACGGCGAAAGTATAACCCCTGCCCCCCCCACTGTAAAGCCTCAAAAACATCCTCAAAAACATCTCGGGGCATACGGATCGTTCGGTCTAGGAGCCTGCTGAAAAAGGGTCAATTGGTCCAAGAAACCGTCATTCCCGCCCCGCATCAAGCGCGGGGTAAACTTCAGCGGGAATCCGGAAGCCATTGAATTCACAAGCACTGGATTCCCGATAGGAACCTCGGGAATGACGGAAAAAGAGTTTTTCCGCAACCTGTTAGAGGACGGTAAACGGAACGGGAATGAACGTCAGGACAAGAAGGACGAGGGCGCCGAACGCCTTCCACCGGTCGTCGGCGTAGAGAGGAATGTGGGGATTCCGGACCGGCGGATGAGCCACCCCGAGAAACGAGGCCAGTACGGCCCAGAACAGCCACCCCGGCCAGAAGAACAGCCCCATCACCGCGAGGACCGGCACCAGGCCGAGCGAAACCGCTCTGTGGCGCTTCTCCCCGACGACGGCGTACACGATGTGCCCCCCGTCCATCTGGCCGATGGGAATCAGGTTGAGCGCCGTCACGAAAAAGCCGAGCCACCCGGCGAACGCCATCGGGTGGAGCAGGACGTCCATCCCCTCCGGGACAGGGCCGAGGACAATCCGCGTCAGGACGGCAAAGATCAGCGATCCTCCGAGCTTGAGACCGTGGACCCCCGTCTCGGCGGCCATTGTTGAATGGCCAAGACCCACGACGGCGGCCAGGACCGCAAAAACGAATCCCACGGCGGGCCCCGCCAAGCCGATGTTCAGGATCGCCGAGCGGCTCCCGATCGGCGGGACCATTTTGATGAACGCCCCGAACGTTCCGATGGAAGGGAAGAAGAACGGGGGAACCGGAATGAAATACGGGAGCGTCGCCATCACCCCGAAGCGGCGCGAGGCGAAGTAGTGCCCCATCTCGTGAGCCGTCAGGATCGCCATGAGCGAGATGGAGAACGGAAGGCCGCGGACCAGGAGGCGGACGTCTTCCAGCGGATCGACGCCGGCATAAAACGCGCCGGCCAGCGTCGTGGTGAGAAATGTCGACGCGAACAAGACGGCGTGGAGGAGATAGTTGGGGCGCAAGGCCGGCCCGCCTTCGGCGAAAACCGGCTCTTCCTGAAAATCGCGCCGCTCCCGCCGCGCCGGCTCAAGAAACTCGGAAGGAAACTTCATTGATGCAATTTATCACACGGCCTCAGGCTCGCACAACCCGCCTTATGCGCCTTTCCGATTCACCTATTCACCTATTCACCTATTCACCTATTCACCTATTCACCGATTCTCCGATTCACCCTTTCAACGCTTTTTCTTCGACAGGAACTTCGCGATCTCTTCCGTGATGACGATCGCCGCGTCGGCCCCTTCGATCTTGTAGCTGGGATTGTTCGCGGGGCCGGTCACGGCGAACCTGACAGCCCTTCCTCCCGACTCCCCCTTGAGCCGAAAATCGAGCCGCTCGCGGCGAAGGTCGTATGTCCCCGCGCCCGTCACGATCAGTCCGGCCCCCTGGTACCTCAGCGACGAGACGGACAGGACGCCGCCTCCCATCTTGAAGTCAGCCGCGATCTCGTCGACCGCGCCGACCGGCCGCGCCGCATCAGCGGCCCGAACAGCCATCTTGACCGCCTGGGCGATCGTCTCCCACTTTTCGGCCC
>Ga0154722_1069_pt1 | contig 31063 bp, 32 predicted proteins | sample Rifle2008BG16ft_FD_105730 | JGI IMG/M metagenome (GOLD analysis project Ga0154722, IMG submission 105730) | Nitrospirae bacterium RBG_16_64_22 | reverse complement strand
CCGTGAGGTCCCGCGCGTAGCGGGTCAGCGCCTGGTACTTGTCTTCCGGATTTTGGTCCGTGACCCGCTGGCTTCCGCGGACCTCGACCATGGCGGCGAGGGCGCGGTCCCGGGTGACGCCGGCCTTCGCCAGGATCCGGCCGGCGGCTCCGTCGTGCGCGACCGCGGCCAGAAGGAGATGCTCGACGCTCACGTATTCGTCCTTGAGGCCGTCGGCCTCGTACTGGGCCTTCTCGAAGAGAGCGGCGAGGCGCGGGGAGACCGCCATCTGCCCGAGGGCGCCGGGGCCGGTCACCTGGGGGAGCCGGTCGAGCTCGGTCTCAAGCTCCCGGGCGAGGCGCGCCGGGTCCGCCCCGAGCTTCTTGAGAATGGCGGGGACGATCCCCTCTTCCTGCTTGAGCAGGGCGGCCAGGAGGTGCAGGGCGTCGATCTGCTGGTGGTGCCGCGTGTCGGCTTCTCCCTGGGCCGAATGCAGGGCTTCCTGGACCTTGACGGTCATCTTGTCGTATCTCATCGCTTTCCTCTTTCCGGTTTCGCGTTCTTCCGCTTCGGGCCGGCGGGCTTCCGGGGCCGCTCCACTTCGACGTTGATCACGCGCCGCGGCGGCAAGGGAACGAGCGCTTTCTCGTCCTGGAGGTGGCGGCGGAGCGCGCTTCGCGCCTCATCGGGAAACGAGGAGAAGAAGCGTTCCAGGTCTCCCTGCATCCGTTCAATCCGCTCCCGCATCCGGAGGATGACCTCGACGCCGGCCAGGTTGATGCCGAGATCCCGCGTGAGGGTCAGGACCAGCTCGGCCCGGCGAACGTCGATCTCTGAGTAGACGCGCGTGTTTCGCTCCGATCGGCGCGGTCTCAGGAGCCCTTCCCGTTCGTAGATCCGGAGGGTCTGAGGATGGACGCCGAGCATCCGGGCCACGTGTCCGATGAGGTAGATGGTTTCTATCGCTTCGCCGCTCATTGCGCGTCAACCTCTGTTCCGCTGTCCCTTCGCGGTTCTCATGTCCTGGCTGTCCGTCTCGCGAACCCGCGGAAGCGGATTTCCGCCCGGGGGTTCTCCGGGTGCAGTTTCTGGAAGCTTCGGAGTGTCTCGCGGGCTTCGTCCGAGAGGTCCTCCGGAGTTGCCACCTGGATCGTCACGTACTGGTCGCCCGCGCCCCCTCCCTTCAGGTGGGGGACGCCCTTTCCGCGCAGACGGAACTGCTTGCCGCTCTGGGTGCCGGGGGGGATGGCGAGGGAGGCCATTCCCTCGATCGTGGGGACATCGACCCGCGCGCCGAGCGCGGCCTCCACGGCCGTGACCGGGATCGCGCAATAGAGGTTGTCGCCGATCCGCTCGAAGAACTCGTGCGGGCGGATCCGCGTGATGATGTAGAGATCTCCCGGCGCGCCCCCGTCCCGCCCCGGCTCTCCCATTCCGGCCAGCCGGACGCGCGATCCGTTGTCGACGCCGGGGGGGATCTTGACCTGAACCCGCTCGGTGCGCCGGGTGCGGCCCGTTCCCCGACAGGTCTTGCATGGAGTCCGGATGACACTGCCGGAGCCTCGACAGCCGGGGCAGGTTTGGGACAGGCGGATCGCGCCGCGGACCGTCGTGACCTGGCCCGTTCCCCGGCACGTCTGGCACGTCTCGGGTTTCGTCCCTTTTTCGGTCCCCATCCCGTTGCAGTCGCCGCACGCCACGTCGCGCTGAAGGGAGATCATCGTCTGCGTCCCGAAGACCGCGTCCTCGATGTCCAGCTCCATCGAGTAGGAAATATCCGCGCCCGTTTCCGGGCCGGCCGCGGGGCGACCGGGTCCGCCGAAGATCGAGCCGAAGAAATCTCCGAAGACGTCCCGGAACGCTCCCGTGCCGAAGGCGAACTCCTCCGGCCGGAATCCCGGGCCGGCTTCCGCGGGCCCGGCCGCGAACGCGGCGTGGCCCAACCGGTCGTACTGGGACCGCTTGGAGGAGTCGGAGAGGACCTCGTAGGCCTCGTTGACATCCTTGAAGCGCTGTTCGGCCGTCTTGTCGCCCGGATTGAGGTCGGGGTGGTGCTGGCGGGCGAGCTTGCGGAACGCTTTCTTGATCTCGTGTTCCGACGCGCCTCGCTTGACGCCCAGCACGTCGTAGTAGTCACGTTTGGCCACGGGATCCCCCCTGCATGGGTTTGGTATAGGTCTTGAGCCGGATATTGTCAAGGCATGTGCGCGGACAGATGCCGTGCCCCGCAGGCCATGGGAATCATTCAGGGCCGGCTGGCATACGGCCCGTCGGTTGACAGGGGCCCCACCGTATGGTACTTGATGATAGAAGGGAAACGGTCTGGAAGGCGGGGGTATCGTGAAAGTTCTTCGGTTTTTCCTATGGTTGCCTCTTGTCGCGGTCCTTTCACCGGCGGCTTCGGCGGATATCTACAAGTACGTCGACCAAGATGGAGTGGTCCATTTCTCGAGCGCGAGGAAGGGCCCTCAATATCAACTCGTGGTCCGGGAGGAAAAGGGAACGAGCGGGAAACCCCGCCTTGGCGGGGTCCCGCCGGCGGTGCGGGAAGACCACGGGCGGACGATCGGGGCGAAGTCGAGCGCGTACAACGTCGATCCGGAGCTGGTGAAGGCGATCATCCGGGTGGAATCGGGATACAACGCCAAGGCTGTCTCCCGAAAGGGCGCCCAGGGGCTCATGCAGCTCATGCCGGGAACGGCCCGCCGAATGCGCGTCGAGAATCCGTTCGATCCGGCCCAGAACATCGAGGGGGGGGTCCGGTACTTCAAATACCTGATGGGGCTCTTCGCCGGGAACGTTCCTCTCTCCCTGGCCGCGTACAACGCAGGGGAAGAGGCGGTCAGGCGATACGGAGGGATCCCGCCTTACGCCGAGACGCGGGACTACGTCACGAAAGTGCTCCATTACTATCGGAATCCTAATTCGCCGCTGCCGGCGACGCTCGTCTCCAGCGGCCCGCGCCGCGCGTCCCGGCCGATCTTCCGAGTGGTGGCCGCGGACGGAACGGTCATGTATACGGACGTCCCTCCGACCGTCGGCGGATCCGCCGAGGCCCGCCGGCTCCGATTCTGAGGGCCGGAGGCGGGGGACTGCCGCGGGGAACGCGCAAGAAAAGGAGTCCAGGGATGGAAGACCGCCGGAAGTTCAGACGGGTCGGAGTCAGGCTTCCCTCCGTTTTCTCGGTGGGCGAGGCCTGGCAGACGGCGAGCACGAAGAACCTCTCAGAGGAAGGGGTCATGAGCTGTCTTCCCGAACCCCTTCCGATCGGGACGCCCGTTCAGTTCAAGATCTTCTTTCCCGAAGCACACTCGATTTTCGCCGTCACCACCGCGGGGAGCGTGGTCTGGGTCGATCGTTCGGAGGCGTCCGGCGGTGTCCTCCACGGAATAGAGTGGAGCGCCGCTTCGATCCACAGGGGCGACCGGCAATTTCTCAAGACATTCGTTGCCCGGACCGGGAAGATCGCCTGATCTCCGAACGGGCTGTTTGGAGGCTTGCGATGATCGAGGTGACGGAAACGGCCGCCCAGGCGGTGATGACGTCGGCGGCGTCGAACGAGTGCGAGGGAATGGCTCTCCGCATCGCCGCGCGGAGGGAGGCGGATTCCGGCATTCAATATCAGATGGGCTTCGACGACCCGCGCGAAGGGGACGCGGCCTTCGAGAGCAACGGCGTGACGGTCGTCGTCGATCCCCTGAGCCGGCCGCTCCTGAACGGCCTCGTCCTGGATTTCGGCGAACTGGAGGGGGTCGTTCAGTTCGTCTTCATCAATCCGAACGACAGCCAGGGTTGATGGGTCGAGCGGAGAAAAGAAGCCACAGAGGCACAAAGGCACAGAGGGGCCTAGTGATTGTTGAGCTTTCTGACCAAGCTGCTCAGCGTGCGTTCAATCTCTCTGCTTGATTCATGAATCCTCTCAAACCGGCTCCGGCTCAAGAACTCCAGGTTCAGTGCGATTTCCAATTGCGTTTGGCTCTCAAAGAGCGAACCCATGGCAATCTGCAGGAAGCGGAGATAATCTCCGGTCGATTTGCGACCGTACCCCTCTGCTATATTGCTGGGAATTGAAATCGCGCAACGCCTGAGCTGTGAAACCAACGCGTAGACTTCCTCTCTCGGAAAAGTCCTGGTTTCTTTGTAAACGTCCGTGACAAGAGTCATGGACTTTTGCCACACAATCAGATCCCTATAGGTTTTCATCTCGGCGCCTTGACCACTTTGTGCCTTTGCCCCTTTGTGCCTCTGTCCCTTTGTGGCGCATTCAGGTTAGACAGCGACGAAAGAGGCTTCCGGTGCCTCCTTGCGCTGGAGCTGGTGCTTCTTGTCCGCCTCGCCCCGTTCCGGATAATCCGACCGGTAGTGCGCGCCGATGCTTCCCCGGCGGTTGAGGGCCGCCGCGGTGACAAGCCGGCCGAGGGTCAGCATGTTCTTGAGCTCGGTCGTCCGCCTGTCCAAGTAGTTCCCCTCCTCGATTTCCCGCCAGCCGGCTAGTTCTTCGAGTTCCTCCGTCAGGCCGCTGGCGTCCCGGACGATGCCAACTCGGTTCCACATTCCTTTTCTGAGGTCCGTTCGGAGCTTCTCCACGAGAACGGGATCGGGAGAGGGGGAGAGCGAGAGGGGAACGGCGGAGATCCCGGCTGGACCGGGCGCCCGGGCGGCGTGGTTCGCCGCGCTCTCGGCAACGCGCGCGCCGAAGACGAGCCCTTCGAGCAGGGAGTTGGAGGCGAGGCGGTTCGCGCCGTGGACCCCCGTGCAGGCGACCTCGCCCGCCGCGAAGAGGCCCGGCAGATCGGTCGCGCCGCCGATGTCCGTCCGGACGCCGCCCATCATGTAGTGGGCGGCCGGGCAGACCGGAATCCAGTCCTCCGTCAGGTCCAGATCGAAGCGGAGGCACGTGGCGTAGATCTGGGGGAACCGCCGCCGGACGAACGAGGCGTCCAGGTGCGTGAGGTCGAGGAACACCTTCGACGACTGGGTCCTTTGCATCTCGGTCCAGATGGCGCGGGAAACGACGTCGCGGGGGGCCATCTCGGCGGCCGGATCGTACCGGCCCATGAAGGCTTCGCCGGCGAGGTTCCGGAGGACGCCGCCTTCTCCGCGGATTGCCTCGGAGAGGAGAAACTGCGGCGCGTTGGTGTAGTAGAGGGCCGTTGGATGGAACTGGACGAACTCCATGTCCATGAGCGTCGCGCCGGCCCGGTGGGCCGCGGCGACCCCGTCTCCCGTGGCGACGGGCGGGTTTGTCGTGCGCAGGTAGAGCTGGCCCAGGCCGCCGGTGGCCAGAATGACGGCACGGGCCCTGACGAGCAGGAGGCGGTTTCCCTCCTCATCGAGGACGAGCGCTCCCTGGCAGACGCCGTCCTGGACGACAAGGTCGACGGCCATGGCGAACGGAAGGCGGGTGACGTTCGGAAAGGACTGGGCCCGGGTAAGGAGGACGCGCTGGATCTCGTGGCCCGTGGAGTCCCCGCGGGCATGGACGATCCGGCGCACGGAGTGGGCTCCCTCGCGCGTGAAGGCGAGCTCGGCCCCTTCGCGGTCGAAGGCCGCGCCCCAGTCGATCAGCTCCCGGATACGGGCGGGGCCTTCTTCCACCATGACGCGGACGGCGTTCTCGTCGCAGAGGCCGTCTCCCGCCTTGAGCGTGTCCTCGACGTGGAAGGCGATCTCGTCCTCGTCCGAAATAGCGACGGCTACGCCGCCCTGGGCGTACTCCGTGGCGCCCACGCTGGGAAGGTCCTTGGTGACGACGAGGACGTCCCCGTGGCGCGCCAAGCCGATCGCGGCGCGAAGTCCCGCCACGCCCGATCCGATGACGAGGAAGTCGGTGGCAACTTGTTCTGGCCGGAGAGAAGAGTTGTTCAGATGAAATCTCCTCGAACAAGGGGTGAATCGGTGAATAGGTGAATAGGTGAATCGAAGAACCCGGAAAACATTGTCGTTGTTCTTTCCCATTCACCCATTTACCTATTCACCTATTCACCCATTCACCGGCTTCCACCGTCAATACAGGAACATCGGCTTGCCCGTCACGTGGCGGACCTTGGGGCGGTAAGTCTCCGCGTCGTAGAACTCGTCCACGTCCACGCGCTTCACGCCCTCGGAGAGGACGCTCAGGGGGACGTGGGTGTAGGTCCCTTGCCGGAGGGCGACCATCTGGGCGTGCGAGCGGTCCAGCGCGAGCGACAGCGCCATATGGGCGAAGTTGACGGCCACCATGAGGTCGAGGGAGTCGGGGGCGCCCGATCTCATGAGGTAAGAGAGCGCCTGATAGATGATGTTCTCCCCCGTGATCCGCTTGAGCATCTCCCCCGTGATGAGACCGATTCCGCCCAGCTTGCGGTGGCCGTAGGCGTCGGTCTCGCCCGTCTCGACGGTCTGGCCCCCGATCATCCGGGCTCCCTCGGAGATCGTGACGATGGCGTAGTGGCTCGGGTTGGCCTTCTTGTCCAGGACGAGGAGGCGCGCGAGTCTTTCGGGATCGAAGGAGACCTCGGAAATGATCGAGCGGTCCACGCCGGCCAGGTGCGACGCAATGAGGGACGTCTCGCCGGAGTTGCGGCCGAAGAGTTCCACGACGAGAATCCGTTCGTGCGAGCCCGCGCTGGTTCTAAGCTGGTGGATGAAGGAAACGCTGCGCGTGACGGCCGTCGAGAAGCCGATGCAGTAGTCGGTTCCGTGGACGTCGTTGTCCATCGTTTTCGGGATCGCAATGACGGGGACCCCCTCTTGGGCAAGACGGAGTCCGTACGAGAGCGTGTCGTCGCCGCCGATCGGGATGAGAACGTCCAGACCGAGACGGGAGATGACCTTCAGGACATGGGGGGTGAAGTCGGCCAGGGCGGGAGACTCCGCGCCGGACGGCGGAGGAGCGGACGCGGCGCGGAGAAAAGCCGGCGCTTCCTTCGGCCGAACCCGTCCCGGGTTCGTCCGGGACGTGTGGAGAGCCGTCCCGCCGGTCCGGTCGATCGTCCGCGTGTTCTTCTTGTCGAGGACCTGGACGCACTCGTCGTGCGTCGCGGGGTCGGCCGGATCGTATTCCAGGAGACCCGCCCAGCCGCGGCGAATGCCGACGACCTCGCACCCCTCGTCGACCGCCCGGTAAACGAGCGCCTTGATGCAGGGGTTCAGGCCGGGGACGTCACCGCCGCCTGTCAGAACGCCGATCCGCATGATTTCTCCGCCAGATCGTGAACCGTTTGGTTGAACGCAGATGTCGCGGAGAGATGCCGTTGGATTGCAGTTTCCACAACTCCCATGCTCTTCTCCGCGCGCTCCGCGTTCTCCGCGGTTGGACGCAGTGCCGTTACCGGTAGTTGACGAACTGGAGCGCAACCCCGAAATCGGCCTCGCGCATCATTTTCATGACCGTCTGGAGGTCGTCCAGCTTCTTCCCGGAAACGCGGACCTGGTCTTCCTGGATCGCGGCCTGGACCTTGAGCTTCGTCTCTTTGATCCGTTTGACGATCTCCTTGGCCTTGTCGCCGGGGATTCCCTGCTGGATCTTGACCCTCTGGCGGACGGTCCCGCCGGACGCCGGCTCGATCTTGCCGAAGTCGAGCCCCTTGAGCGGGACGGCCCGCTTGACCAGTTTTCCCGTCAGGATGTCGACGACGCTCTTCAGTTTCCCCTCGTCGTCCGAGACCAGGACGAGCTCTTCCTTCTCGATCGAGATGTCGCTCTTCGATCCCTTGAAGTCGAATCTCTGGCCGATCTCCTTCATCGCCATCGTGACGGCGTTGTTGACCTCCTGCATGTCGATCTTCGAAACCGCGTCGAACGAGTGCATGTCGGACATTCAATACCTCCCGGGCCGAAGCCGATTGTAAGTTGTAAATTGGATTTCAAATTTCCAATTTCCAATTTGCAATATTCCTTTCTACTCAACCACCGCCACTCCCTTCGGCGGCACGAAGCGAAACGTCTCGTCCGGAATTCCCTTGTTCATCGCGATCCGCGAGAAGCGGATCGTCGTGGTCCCGCGCGCGCTGTCGTGCAGGGAGACGCGGACGACCGCCCAGCTCTTGGGATCGACCTCAAGGATGACGCGCGTCAGCGTCAGGTCCTTCTGCTTCGGGATCAGCCGGAGGAGGATGTTTCCACGCTGGTTGACGCGGTTCTCCAGGGCAAAAGCGGGGTCGAAGTCCTCCCTGAGGCGTCCGATGCCGGCCAGAAAGTTCGTGGCCGAGCCGGGGGGAAAGGCGTCCGCCTGCCGCCGCTTGACGACCTGCTTCTGGTCGGGCTGGTAGATCCACACATGCGTTCCGTCGAGGACGATCTCCTGGGAGATCGGCGCGGAGAAGTTCCAGCGCATCCTGGACGGCTTCTTGATCGCGACCGTCCCGGCCGCCTTCTCGGCGGCGCTTCCGCCGGGGAGGATCGTCTCCTGGGAGAAGTGGGCGGAGAAATCCGCCGTCTCGCGGTAGACCGTCTCCAGGCGCGTGACGACCTCGTCGAGAGACGGCGCGGCGGCGGCCGGAGGGGCCAGAGAGAAGAACGCGAAGATCACGAGAGCCAGAAGAATCATCCAACCTCCAATCAGCCTATTCACCGATTCACCTATTCACCGATTCACCGTTCCACCGGCTACCGTTCGTCCGGCGGGACGAGGACGTCCCGGTCCCGATTCGGCCCGCGGGGGACCGAGACGATTCCGTCCCGCTCCATGTCCTCGATCATCCTGGCCGCGCGGTTGTACCCGACGCGCATCCGGCGTTGCAGGTGCGTGATCGAGGCGTTCCGCGACGAGACGACGATCGCGCGGGCCTTCTCGTACAGGTCGTCGCGCTCCTCGGCGGCCGCCTCCTGGGCGGCGAAGGCCTCGGCCTCGGCGCGGGCGGCCATAATCCGCTCCAGCGTTCCGTAGAGAGGGACGGCCTGGGCCTTGGTGTGGGCGACCGCGCGCGCGATTTCGGCTTCGGTGACGAAAGCCCCGTGAATACGCTGGAGGCGATTCGTGCCGGGCGGCATGAAGAGCATGTCGCCCTTGCCCAGGAGCTGTTCCGCGCCCATGGAGTCCAGGATGGTCCGGGAGTCGATCTTGGAGGCCGTCTGGAAGGCGATGCGGGCCGGGAAGTTCGCCTTGATGACGCCCGTCAGCACGTCGACCGACGGCCGCTGAGTGGCGAGAATGAGGTGGATGCCTGCGGCACGGGCCATCTGCGCCAGCCGGGCGATCGACTCCTCGACCCGCCGGGCCGAGACCATCATGAGATCGGCCAGCTCGTCGATGACGACGACCACGTAGGGGATCCGCTCGGCGGGCGGCCTATCGTCGGCCGGCTTCGACCCCCGGCTCTTGTCTCCCGGTTCGGCGTCGATCATGGCGTTGTAGCTCTCGATGTTCCGGGCCCCGGCCGCGGCCAGGAGATGGTATCGGTGCTCCATCTCGGCGACGAGGCTGGCGAGCGCCTCGCCGGCCTTCTTCGACTCGGTGACGACCGGCTCGATCAGGTGGGGGATGTCCTCGTAGACGGACAATTCGAGCCGCTTGGGATCGATGAGGAGGAACTTCACGTCGCGGGGGTGCGTGTTGAACAGGAGGCTCAGGATCATGACGTTGAGCCCCATGCTCTTGCCCGCGCCCGTCGCGCCGGCGACGAGAAGGTGCGGCATTCTTGCCAGGTCCGCGGCGACAGGAGCCCCGAAGATGTCCTTGCCGAGCGCGACCGTGAGCGGCGATGACGGCTCGCGGAATGCGGGCGAGGTCAGGATCGTCTTGAGGTGGACCGGCTCGCGGGCCGGATTGGGGACCTCGATTCCGATGGCCGCTTTGCCGGGGATCTGTCCGCCGACGCGGACGGCGGGGGCCTTGAGGGCCAGCGCCAGGTCGTCCGCCAGCGTGACGACGCGGTTGATCTTCACCCCCGGCGCGGGCTCGTATTCGTACATCGTCACGATCGGTCCGGGGTAGACCTGCGTGACGCGTCCCTCGACGTCGAAGTCCCTGAGTTTGGCTTCGAGGAGCGACGCGTTCGCGAACAGCTCTTCTTTCGTTTGGCCGGAAAGGGGCGGAGGCGGATCGGCCAACAGCGAGAGGGGGGGAAGCTGGTAGGCACCTCCGGCGTTCGGCCGCGGCCGTTGGGCCGGGACCAGGTCGAGCTCCATGGTCCCCGCGTCCGCCTTTGCGCGCCGGATCTTAGGTTTGGCGGCTGAAGCGGCCCCCGGAGGCGGTTCCAAAGCGTCCGCCTCGCTGGATGCCGTGGTGGCCTCCCGGCCGACGGCGATCCTGGGGTTCGTCTCAGGCGCGGCGTGCGCCGCCGCTTCGCGCCGGCGGAGGGCCCGCTCGCGGCGGAGGATGATGGTCCCGGAGAGGGCGTCCACCATTTGCCGCAGAGACGAGGCCGTGATTCGCAGGAGGCCGGCCAGCGTGAACCTGGTGGTGACGATCAGGGCAATGAGAAGGAGAGAGAAGAGAATGACAACCGTTCCGACGTCGGAGAAAAGGGAGACCAGCGCCCTGCTTGTCAAGGTCCCCACGACGCCGCCGGGCGGGATCGGTTCGCCGAGAGGGGCGAAGCTCTCGGGATAGAAATGGGCCGGCAGGGCGGAGACCGAGACGAAGAGGAGGACGACGCCCAGTATCCCCGGCCAGCGCGGCGCGCGTTCGTCGGCCGGCGGACGGAGGGAGCGGAGCGCGGCGACGAGGAAGGCGACGGGAAGAAGGTACGCCGCGCCCCCCAATACCTGGAAGAAAAAGTCGGCCCCGAAGGCGCCGGCGACGCCGATCCGGTTCAGGATGCCGCCCCTGGATGAGGCGCTGTTGAGCGAGGGGTCCGCGGCCGAATAGGTGAGAAGGGCGAGGGCCGACAGGACGGCGAAGAGGAACAGCAAGACGGCCCGGATCTCATGGCTCCGGGAAGGGACGGGTGCGGCCTGGGTCATGTTCACCTATGATATCCGCGTCGGCGGCTCCAAGTCCAATACTGCGTGCTCGAAGCTCCCATTGTACCTTCAACCGCGCAGTGCGCCGCAATCCCCGCCCTTTGGGGCGGGGTCAAGGCGCACGAATGCAAATAACGAAAAGTACCTTAGAGGTCGGAGAATCCCCGCCTTTCAAGGCGGGGTTCTTCAACCTTCGACTCTTTGACCTTCGACTAGACTTCGATGATCACCGGCAGGATCATCGGCTTGCGGTCCATCTTCTTGAGCAGGAACTTCTTGAGGAGGTTCCGGACCCGCGCCTGGACCATCGTCCACTCGCTCTTCGCTTCCGGCCCCATCTCATCGAGCGTTCCGACCACGACTTCCCGCACCTCCTGGAGAAGCTCCTGCGAGGCGTCCTCGAAGACGAAACCCCGGGAGATGATGTCGGGTCCCGAGAGGAGGCGTCCCGTCTGCTTCTCGATGGCGATGAGGATGAGGACGATCCCGTCGTGGGCGAGGCGCATCCGGTCGCGGAGGACAATGTCCCCGACGTCGCCGATTCCCTTTCCGTCGATGAACGTCCGGCCCGCCGTGACCCGGCCGCGCCGCGCCGCGTTCCCATCCGCGTCGAACTCGAGTACGTCCCCGTTCTCGACCAAGTGGATCCGCTCCGAAGGGACGCCGAGCCGCTTGGCCGTCTGCGCGTGGTGGTAGAGGTGCCGGTATTCCCCGTGGATCGGCACGAAATGCCGGGGGCGCGCCAGGTTGATCACGATCTTCTGCTCTTCCTGCGAGGCGTGGCCCGAGACGTGGATCTCCGAGACGTTCTCGTAGATGACCTCGGCGCCGCGCCGGAGAAGGTGGTTGATGACGCGGGAGATCGCTCGCTCGTTCCCCGGGATTGCCTTGGCGGAGAGGACCACCGTGTCCCCCGGCCTGATCTTGATTTCCTTGTGGTCGTCCAGGGCCATCCGGGAGAGGGCGCTCATCGGTTCTCCCTGACTCCCCGTCGTGATGACGGTCACTTCCCGGTCGTCGAACTGCTTCATCTGTTCGGTCCGGAGACAGACGTCCGGAGGGACCCGGAGGTAGCCCATCTCCTGGGCGATCTGGGCGTTCTGGACCATGCTGCGGCCGTTGAGAAAGACCTTGCGTCCGTGACGGACGGCCGTGTCCACGCACTGTTGAATCCGGTGGATGTTGGAGGAGAACGTGGAGACGATGATCCGCCCGGATGTCTGGGAAAAGATCTCTTCCAGCGCCTGGCCGATGACCTTTTCGGAGGGGGTGAATCCTTCCCGTTCGGCGTTCGTCGAATCGGAGAAGAGGGCCAGGAGCCCGCGGTCGCCGTATTCGGCGAACTTGTAGGCGTCGAATAGCTGTCCGTCCACGGGCGTCGGGTCGATCTTGAAGTCCCCGGTGTGGAGGATGCGTCCGATGGGCGTCGTGATGCCGAGGGCCGCCCCGTCCCCGATGGAATGCGTGACGCGGATGTACTCGACCCGGAACGGTCCCATCTCGATCGTCTGCCGGGGCTGGACGGACACGAGCCTGACGATCTCGTCGAGCCTGTGCTCCTTGAGCCGCTGGGTGACGAGGCCGAGCGTCAGGGGGGTCCCGAAGACCGGGACATCGAATTCGCGGAGGAAGTACGGAAGGGCGCCGACGTGGTCTTCGTGGCCGTGGGTGAGGAAGACGGCGCGGACGCGGTCCCGGTTCTCGATGAGGTAAGAGAAGTCGGGGATGGCGAAGTCCACACCGAGCATCTCGTCTTCGGGGAACATGAGGCCGCAGTCGACGACGATGATCGAGTCGCCGAACTCGAAGGCCATCATGTTCATGCCGATCTCGCCCAGGCCCCCGAGGGGGATCGCGGAGAGGGTGGCGCCGGCGGCTTCGCTCATCTCTTTCTTCGCGTCTTCTTTTCGGAGGGGCGGCCCATCAGGAGAAGGAGGACGGCCTTCTGGGCGTGGAGGCGGTTCTCCGCCTGGTCGAGCACGACCGATCGGGGACCGTCGAGGACGTCGGCTGTGATCTCCTCGCCGCGATGGGCGGGAAGGCAGTGCATCACGACGGCGTCCGGGCGGGCTGACGCGAGGAGGGCCGCGTTCACCTGGTATCCGGCGAACGCGCGCCGCCGCCGGGCGGCTTCGTCTTCCTGTCCCATGCTCGTCCAGACGTCCGTGTAGACGGCGTGCGCGCCGCGGACGGCCAGGGCGGGATCGCATGTCAGAAGGACCGACGCCCCGGTCCCGCGGGCGGCTTTCCGGGCCCCCGCGACGACGGCCTCGTCGGGCTCGTATCCCTTCGGCGTCGCGACAGCGATTGAAACGCCCGTCTTGGCGCACCCTTCGAGAAGGGAATGGGCCATGTTGTTGCCGTCGCCCACGTAGGCGAGCATGAGTCCCTTGAGCCGGCCTTTCTTCGCCTTGAGCGTCATGAGGTCGGCCAGGACCTGGCAGGGGTGGTGTTTGTCCGAGAGGCCGTTGATCACGGGGACGTCCGCGGCGCGGGCGGCTGACTCGACCGTCTCGTGGGCGAAGGTCCGGATCATGATCGCGTGGGCGTAGCGGGAGAGGACGCGGGCCGTGTCCTCGATCGTCTCCCCCCGCCCTAGCTGGATGTCGCGCGGCGAGAGGAAGATCGCCTGTCCCCCCAGCTGGTACATCCCGACCTCGAACGAGAGGCGCGTCCGCGTGGAAGACTTCTCGAAGATCATCACGAGCGTCTTTCCGGCGAGAGGGCCGGCGAGAGGGCGGGAGGTTCTTCTCCGCTTCATGTCCCTCTTGAGCGCCGCGGCGAGAGTCAGGATGCGGGAAATGTCCGCCGGCGCGGTTTCGCCCAGCGACAGGAGATCGGTCAGCATGCCGTGGCGGAAGGAACGGACGCGCGGAGGAGCGCCGCGTCCAGGATCTCGATCGCCTCGTCCGCTTCCGCTTCGGTGACGATCAGGGGTGGAAGGAGGCGCACGACGTTTCCGGCCGCCGCGTTGGCGATGAGTCCCCGGGAGAGGGCCTCGTCCACGACGGGCTTCGCGTCGCGGTTCAGCTCGATGCCGATCATCAGGCCCCGCCCGCGGACGTCCGTCACGTCCGGGTGCTTCGCGCGGATGGCGTTCAGGCCCGCGAGGAGATGGGCGCCCATCCGCAGGGCATTGTCGAGGAGCGTTTCGCCGCGGGGGCCGTCACGGAGGATGACGGAGAGCGTGGCCGCCGCCGCCGCGCAGGCGAGAGGATTGCCGCCGAACGTGGAGCCGTGCGAGCCGGGGCCGAAGGCCTGGGCGATCTTCTCCGTCGCCAGGAGGGCGCCGATCGGCACGCCGTTTCCAAGCCCCTTCGCCAGAGTCATGATGTCGGGAACGATTCCGCACTGCTCGTAGGCGAAGAGGGTCCCGGTCCGGCCGATCCCGGTCTGGATCTCGTCCAGGATCAGCAGGATCCCGTGCCGGTCGCAGACCCCGCGCGCGGCGGCGAGAAAGCCGTCGGAGGGGATCCTCACCCCGCTCTCCCCCTGGATCGGCTCGATCAGAACGGCGGCCGTCTTTTCCGTGACGGCGGCTTCGAGGGCCGCGGCGTCGTCGAACGGGACGTGGACGAAGCCGGGCGGGAGGGGATCGAAGCCCGCCTTCACCTTCTCCTGTCCCGTGGCCGTGAGCGCGGCGAGCGTTCGCCCGTGGAACGAGCCGGCCATGGCGATGATTTCGAAGCGGCCGGGGTCGATCCGCTCCTTGGCGTACTTCCGGGCGAGCTTGATGGCCCCTTCGTTCGCCTCGGCGCCGCTGTTGCAGAAGAAGACGCGGTCGGCGAACGAATGATCGACCAGGAGCCGGGCCAGGCGGACCTGGGGCTCGATGTGGAAATAGTTCGAGACGTGGACGAGTTGCCCGGCCTGCTCGCGGATCGCGGACGTGATCTCAGGGTGGGCGTGTCCCAGGGCGCAGACGGCGACGCCGGACAGGAAGTCCAGGTACTCCTTCCCGTCGGCGTCCCAGACCCGGCATCCCCGGCCGCGCACGAGGGCGACGGGAAACCGGCCGTACGTCGGCATGAGGACCCGTTCGGATTCTTCGATGATCCGGCGGTTGGACAAGCGCTCTGGAGAAGGCGTTTTCATGCTCTCGATCCGTCGCTCCATTGGTTTGAGGGGTTTGAGGAGACAGTACAAGAATTATCAGATTGCCCGCGGAGATTCAAAGGAATTCTCCCTCGGCGAGGGCCGGCGTATGACCTGAATCATGTCATTTTCGGCCGATCAGGATAGAATTCAACCGCCGGTTGAATTGGCGGATGCAGGATATTCCGCCCGGCGCGGCGGGTTGCGCCATGCGAAATAAGTTGATCTGATCGCCGCATTCTGGTAATCAGGGGGCTCGCGAACCGTGGAACGCGGCGAGCGCGCAATTCCCCCTGTCTGGTTGTCCTGCACACGGTTGTGATGGGTGCCAGCGTTTATTGATTTCTTCCAAACCGAATCAAGAGTTCTTTGCATAGGACAGGCTCGTTCTGTCCGGGTGGGCCCTCGACGCCGAGGTGGTTTTGTTTGCTCATGCAGTGCCGGCCGATCCGTCGGGAGAGGAGGTGAGTCTCGCGGGACGATGGGAATCCGGCTCATGCCGTGAAGCGGGTTCACGGCCATACGGTTAACCGGCAACACCGTTGAGGAGGTGGCTATGCGATCGATTGCGAAACGCGAGCGCGGGCGAGGCGTTTGTCTGGGTCTGAGCATCGCGGGGATCACGGCATGGACCCTGTTCGCCGGGGCGGACGCCTTCGGCGCGGGCAGCGAAGCGGATTTGGGAAAGAAGGTTTACGCGAGCCGGTGCGGGATCTGCCACGGCGACAAAGGCGACGGGAAGGGCTTGGTCGGGATCATCCACCGCGTCGAGAAGAGGGGCCTGACCTGGGTCACGTACCCGCGCGATTTCACGGCGGGCATCTTCAAGTTCCGCTCGACGATGACGGGCGAACTCCCGACGGACGCGGACCTGGATCGGGTGATCCGCAACGGGATCCCCCGGTCCGGCATGCCGTCCCATATCGACGTTCCCGCCGCAGAAATCAAGGCCGTCATCGCCTATATCAAGTCGTTCTCCCCCAGATGGAAGCAGGACAAACCCGGAAAGTCGATCGCCATCAAGAAGCCGGCCGCGGTCGGTTCCGGCGCGTCGGTCGCCAAGGGCGAGAAGATCTGGAAGGACATGAAGTGCTGGGAATGCCACGGGGAAAAGGGAGTGGGCGACGGCCCGTCCGTGGCGACGCTCAAGGACGACTGGGGCGATCCGAGCGTTCCGTTCGACTTCACCTCGGGGGCGCTGAAGGGCGGCCCGGACATCGAGGACATCTACCGCACGTTCACGACCGGCGTCGACGGCTCGCCGATGCCTTCGTACGCCGACTCTCTTGGAGAGGCCGACCGGTGGCACCTTGTTTCGTATTCGCTCAAGCTGATGGGCAAGGTGAAGTAGCCGATCGTTCGGTCGTCAACGGCTGTCCTGTCTAGGAAGGGGAGGTTCATCGATGAGCAAAAAGCGATTCAACCGAAGGGATTTTCTGAAGACCCTGGGAATCACCGGGGCGGCGGCCGGGGCGGGGCTGGTTCTTCCCCGGACGATCCTCTCGGAGCACGCCCAGAAGCAGATATTCGAAGCGTCAACGGCCCACGCGGCTGAGAAGAACGGCGGGCAGAGCTACGATGTCAAGCCGGGCCAGCTCGATCCGTACTACGGCTTCTGGAGCGGAGGGCACTCCGGCGAGGTCCGGATCATGGGCGTTCCCTCGATGCGTCAGCTTCACCGGATCCCGGTCTTCTGCATGGACGTCGGGAGCGGCTACGGGATCACGAACGAGTCGAAGAAGCTCCTCAAGGGGACCTTCGTGGGCGACACGCACCACGTCCACGGCTCGTACGTGAACGGGACGTACGACGGGAAGTGGCTCTTCGTCAACGACAAGGGGAACAACCGCGTCGCCCGGATCCGGATGGATTACATGGAGACGGACGCGATCGTGAACATCCCGAACGCCCAGGGGATGCACGGGACGTTCCCCCAGCGGTACCCGAAGACGGAATGGGTCGTGACGAACACCGAGTTCCAGGTCCCGGTCCCGAACGACGCTTCCAACAAGGCGAACTTCAACAAGCCGCAGAACTACTACGGCATGCACACGATCCTCGACGCGGCGACGATGGGGATCGTCTGCCAGATCATGCTGGACGAGAACGTGGACCTGGCCGCGTGCGACTACCAGGGCAAGTACTCCATGTCCACCTCGTACAATCCGGAGAAGGGCGTCACGCTCGCCGAGTATCTGGCGGCCGATTCCGACTACCTGATCGTCTTCCACTGGGAGCGGATCAGGGCGGCCCTCAAGGCCGGCAAATACAAGACGATTTCCGGCGTCCGTGTTCTCGACGGCCGGAAGGGGTCGGACCTCACGCTCCGGATCCCCGTTCCCAAGAACCCGCACGGCATCAACATCTCCCCGGACGGCAAGTACGGGGTCTGCTCGGGGAAGGTCTCGCCCACCTGCTCGGTGGTCGAGCTGGCCAAGATCGACGAGGCGTTCGCCGGCAAGATCAAGCCTGAGAAGTGCGTCGTCGCCCAGCCGGAGATCGGCCTGGGGCCGCTCCACACGACGTTCGACGGCAGAGGAAACGCGATCACGTCGGTCTTCATCGATTCCACGAACGTGAAGTGGAACCTCGATCGGGCCGTAAAGGGGGAGAAGAAGCCCCACGTCCACGTCCTCGACATCAGCTACCAGGTCGGCCACATCATGGCGACGATGGCGGAGACGAAGGAAGCCGACGGGAAGTGGCTTGTCTCGCTCAACAAGATCTCAAAGGACCGGTTCCTCAACGTCGGTCCGCTCAAGCCCGAGAACGAGCAGTTGATCGACCTGACTGGGGAGAAGCTCGTCATCGTGAAGGACGAGCCGGCTTACATCGAGCCCCACGACGTCATCATGGTCAGGCGGGACCTCGTGGAGTCGAAGGTCAAGCACCGCTACAACATGGCGGACCATCCGATGGCCGTTCACAAGAACGAGATCGTCCGGAAGGGGAACGACGTCATCGTCCGGATGACGGCGAACGCCCCGGTCTACGGATTCCAGGAGGTCAAGGTCAAGAAGGGGAACAAGGTCACGTTCTACGTGACGAACCACGACGAGATCACGGACCTGTCGCACGGGTTCAACATCTCGAACTACAACGTCAATTTCGTGGTCTCTCCCTACCAGACCAAGTCCGTGACCTTCACGGCCGACAAGCCTGGGGTTCACTGGATCTACTGCACGAACTTCTGCCACGCCCTGCATCTCGAGATGAGAATGCGGCTCATCGTTGAAGTCTAGGGGCTTGGCAGGGTAGAATATTGAAGTCTTGGTTTCTTCCGGGGCGGCCCCCGGCGTGTGCCTGGGGCCGCCCTGATTTTGCCCACAGAATCGCCCGCCGTTGGTTGACGGAATCTCCAGGGAGGACGGATCCAGCGGTCCATTCCGGCGGGAACGGAGCGCCCCATGACCGGCTTGGCTTCAGTTGTCGTTTCTCTTGTCCTTGTCCTGGTTTTTTCGTTTGACGCCCGGGCGCAGGGATCTTTTCTCGAACACCGCTACCCTTACACGCCGAACGAAGCCCTTCCCGGGGCCGACCGGTTCGTGAAGAAGCAGGGGTACTGGGAAGGGTACAAGGGAAACAAGATGGTCGGTGTCGTTCTCCTTTCGAAGGATTGGACGCCCAACCTCGTGGGGTACGCGGGGAAGCACCTGGAGACGCTGATCGGCATGGACATGGCGGGGAACCTGACGGGTGTCAAGGTCATCTTCCACGCCGAGCCGATCGTCATGATCGGCCTCAAGGAAGACAACTACAAGACGTTCATTCGGCAGTACGTCGGGAAGAACGTCAAGGAAAGGGTGGCCATCGGGAGCGGCATCTCGATGGACGCCATCACGGGCGCGACCGTGACGGCCGTCGTCCAGAACTCGATCATCCTGGGGAGCGCGCGGCGGACGGCCCTCAAGAGCGGCCTGCTCCAGGCCCGGAAGACCGAGGCCCCGCGCAAGGTGTCGCAGGCCTTCACGGCGCAGTCGTGGAAGACTCTGCTGGACAAGGGCGCCGTCCAGCGGATCACGATCAAGCCGGAGGGCGTGGGGCTCAAGGCCGAGGCCCAGCCGTACCTCGACCTCTACTTCGCCCTCGCCGATCCTCCGGCCGTCGGCAGGAACCTGCTTGGCGCGAACGCCTACGAGCAGGCAAAGGCCGCCCTGGGGAAGAGAGGCGGGTCGATCCTCGTCGTCGTCTCCTCTGGGCCGGGGTCGTTCAAGGGCACGGGTTTCGTCCGCGGCGGGATCTTCGACCGCTTCCACCTCGAGCAGGAGGCCAAGAGCTTCATCTTCCGCGATGTGGACTACACGCTGATCTCGGAGATCAAGGCGGCCGGAGCGCCGCCCATCCGGGAGGGCGGGATCTTCCTCATCCACAACAAGGACTTCGATCCGGCCGATCGATTCGCCTTCAACCTCGTTCTTCCCGTCCGCGTCGGAACGACGGGCAAGGAGGTCAAGTCTTTCGAGCAGACCTACCGGATTCCCGACGCCTACATGGAGAAGGCGAGGTAGGGGAAGCGGTTGGACGAGAAACTCCTGCTGGAAGATCCGCTCCTTTCCGGCCTGGGTGAGATCACCCCGGTCTGGATCCAGATTTGGCAGAGAAACACGATTCACATCGTCGCGTTCTCCGTCTTCCTCGCCGCGCTCATCCTCCTCCTCGTTTTCCGGGACAGGCTGGTCCGGCACCCCCGCTGGCGGGACCGCGCCAGGAACACAGCCCTCGTGGTCTCGGCCGTCTACATGGGCCTCGTCCTGGGGACCCAGCCGGCGACGACGTACATCCTGATCGCCGCGCAGAACTTGAAAAGCGGGATGACGGACCTGACCTTCTACTTGATGGATCCGTTCATCTTCTTTTCGTTCGCCTTCATCCTCCTGACCGTTTTCCTCTGGGGGAGGGGAGCGTTCTGCGGGTGGCTCTGCCCCTTCGGCTCATTCCTTGAACTGCTCTACAAGGGATACGAGCGGCTGTTCCCGCGCTGGACGTGGAAGGTTCCCCCCGCGTGGCACGACAGGCTCGTCTATCTCAAATACTTCTTCTTTGTCCTGATCCTGGGGGTCTCGTTCTACGACTTCTACCTCGCGGAGTACATGGCGGAGGTGGAGCCGTTCAAGACGTACGTCGTGAAACTCAACCGCGGCTGGATCTTCGTCGCATGGTTCGGCCTCGTCGTCGTCTCTTCGATGCTGGTCTACCGCTCCTTCTGCCGGTACGTCTGCCCGCTCGGAGGGATGCTGGCTTTCCCGGCGCGTCTCACGTCGATCTTCCCGCTCGTCAAGCTCAAGAGGTACGACTACTGCGGAACGTGCCGGATCGGGGAGCGGTTATGCGATCCCCAGGCGATCCGCCGCGACGGATCGATCGACGCCGCGGAGTGCCTCTACTGCCTGGACTGCCAGGTGAACTACTATGACGAAGAGCTCTGTCCGGTCCTTCTGTTGAAGGCCAAGGGGCGGGCGCCGGAGCCGCCGCCACTTGCCACTCGGCCTCCTCGCGCGTCGAGGAGGAAGGCGGAACGCATGGCGGCCGCCGGTCTGGCAGTCCTCCTGCTGGCACCTGGGACGGCCTTCGGCGCGACGCTCGTCGTCGGGAAAGAGGCGGGGTCGATCGGCGAAGCCCTGAAGCGGGCGCGGCCGGGAGATACGATCGATGTCCCGGCCGGCACCTACCGCGAGCTGGTCCAGATCGAGAGGCGGGTCCGGCTCACCGGCCGGCCGGGGGCCGTGATCGACGGGGGCGGGGAAGGGCCGGTCGTCGGAATCTCGGCGGCGGGCGCCGTTGTGGAGGGGTTCACGATCCGGAACGCGCCGGCGACGCACGACACGCACGGCGCGGGCGTGCTGGTCATCAAGGGGGCAGACGGCGCCGTCATCCGGAACAACCGGATCGAGAATACGAACTACGGCGTGTGGGTGACGGGAGCGAACGGCGTCGCGATCGAGAAGAACGAGATACTCGGAAAGAAGGAACTGGACGTCGAGGCCCGCGGGAACGGGGTCCTGCTCAACGCGGCGGACGGGGCGGTCGTCCGGGAAAACGTTGTCCGGGACGCGCGGGACGGCGTGTATCTCGAGATCACGCACGGCGCCAGGATCGAGAAGAACGATATAGAGAGGTCCAGGTACTCGATTCACACGATGTGGTGCGACCGCGGGGTCTTCAACGACAACCGGATGGCGGGGAACCTGGTCGGCCTGGCCTTGATGTACTCGAAGGGATCGGAGGCCAACCGCAATGTCTCCGTGGGGAATTCGACGCAGGGGATCGTGGCGATCCAGATGATCCGGAGCCGGATGGTCGGGAACGTCCTCATCGGGAACACGAAGGGGCTCTTCCTGTATAATTCGATCCTGAACAAGATTACGGACAACCTGATCGCCAACAACAACCTGGGCGTCCACTCCTGGGGGGGGTCCGAGGAGAACGAGATCACGCGCAACACGTTCTTCCGGAACGAGATTCAGGTCAAGCACGTGGCCTCCCGCGACGAGCGGTGGGACGGCAACTTCTGGTCGGACTACATGGGCTGGGACACCACGCGGGACGGGAAGGGCGACATTCCGTACGAGTCGAACACGCTGGTGGATGCGCTCCTGTGGCGATACCCCGCCGCCCGGCTCCTTCTCTTCTCTCCGTCGCTCCAGTTCCTCTGGATGGTGGAGAAGCAGTTTCCGATCCTCCGGGCGCCGCGCGTTGTGGACCGGGAGCCGGCGATGGAGCCGATGTTCCCTCGCTGGACGGAGATTCTCGCGGCCCATCCGGGGCGGCCGGCGAAATATTACGGCGAGATGGAAAAGCTTCCGCACATGCCGGGGGGATGACGGCTGGTGAATCGGTGAATCGGTGAATCGGTGAATAGGTGAATAGGTGAATGGGTGAATCGGTGAATAGGTGAATCGATGAAGATCGAACTTCGTAACGTTTCGCGCTCGTTCGGAGAAGTGCAGGCGCTCGCGGATGTCTCGCTGGAGGTCCGCGAGGGGGAAACGCTCGGCCTGGTCGGTCCGAACGGATCGGGGAAGACGACGCTCCTCAAGATCCTCGTCGGGCTCATTCCCCCGACGTCGGGCGAGATCGTTGTCGACGGGCGGGTCCCGGCCCCGGCGGAGTGGCCGCGCCTTCGGACGCGGATCGGATACATGCCGGAGCGGGTCTCGTTCTACGACAATCTGAGCGCGGCGGAGGTCCTCTCGTTCTACGCCGATCTCAAGGGCGTTTCCCGCGAGCGGGTCGGGCCGATGCTGGAGCGCGTGGGCCTCTCGGCTGTGCGCGACCGCCGCGTGGGGGGATACTCCAAGGGGATGCGCCAGAGGCTCAACCTGGCCCAGGCCCTCCTGGCCGATCCCGACCTGCTCGTTCTCGACGAGCCGACGAGCGGGCTCGACCCGGTGGCCATCCGTGAGTTCTACGACTTCCTCTCCGGGATCCGCCGGGAGCGGGCCGTCTCGGTCATTCATTCGTCCCATATCCTGGCCGAGATCGAGGGGCGTATCGACCGCGCGGCCATCCTCAAGGACGGACGGCTGAAGGCCGCCGGATCGCTCGAGGAGCTTCGTTCGAGCCTCAACATTCCGCTCCGCCTGATCCTCTCCCTGCGCGGGGCGGCGGGCGATCTCGGGGCCGCCCTGGCGGCCGAAGGGGCGTACGATCTCGTCGCCGGAAACGGAACGATCGAGGCGTCCGTCTCGGCCGGGAACAAAATGAGGGTGATGAGCGTACTCATGCACCGGGAATCGGAGATTCGCGATCTTACGATCCGCGAACCTTCCTTGGAGGAGGTCTTCTTTGGTGTCGACTAGGGCAGTTTGGGCCATTGCCCACAAGGAGTTCTCGGACCGGCTCAGGAGCAGGTGGGTCCTGATCACGGCCGTCGGGTTCACGCTGTTTTCGATCCTGATCGCCTATTTCGGGACGGCGCCGATCGGCGTGGCGGGCTTCCAGGGATTTTCCCTCACAGTCCTGAGCCTCCTGTCCCTCGCGACGTACTTCATTCCCCTTCTGGCCCTTGTCCTCGGAGGGGGCGTCATGGCGGACGAGCGCGACCGCGGGACGCTCGATCTTCTGCTCGCCTGCCCCGTCACCCCGGGCGAAATCGTCGCGGGGAAATACCTGGGGCTGGCCCTGGCTCTTGTCGGCGCGACGGCGGGCGGGTTCGGCGCGGCCGGCGCGGTCCTGGTGCTCCGGATGGGTTTCGCGGGGATCGGTTCGTACGTCCTCTTCACGGGGAACGCCGTTCTCCTGGGCCTCGTTTTCCTGGGGTTCGCGTTCCTCCTCTCCGTCTTCATCCGGGAGAGGTCGAAGGTGATGGCCGTCTCCGTTTTCCTCTGGCTCGTTCTGGCTCTTCTGTACGATCTCGGTTTGATCGGTCTCCTGATCCTGTCGGGCGGGAGAATCCCGGGAGGCGTCTTCGCGGGACTCCTCGCCGCGAACCCGATCGACCTTTTCCGGCTGTTGGGATTCCTCGCCGTGGGCGAGACGAAGATGTTCGTGGGATTGGCCGCTGTTGATTTTCCCCCCGCTCTCACATGGCCGGTCCTCTTGGGTGTTTTTCTCTCGTGGATCGCCGCGCCGCTCGCGATCGCGGCGGCGGCGTTTCGGCGGCGCGCTCGAGAGGGATTCATGGCCTAACCGTAAAGGGGGGAATTGGAAATGAGAACGTGGATTGGTTTTCTGCTGGCAGGGATTGTCATGCTCCCCGCTCCGTCGCTGGCGGGGGAAAAGGGAGCGGTGGAAGGGGTCTTCCTCCTGGCCGGGAAGGCGCCGGCCGAGAGTCCGGGCCGGATTCCGGAACGCGGCGGGGCGTGCGCGGGGAAGGAGCTTCCGAGCGCCTACGAGATCTCCAAGGACGGGGGCGTCGCGAACGTCGCCGTCTGGATCGAGGGGGCTTCGGCTTCGCCCGGGCTTCCCAAGCGGGATATAGTCATGTCGAACGGATCGTGCCGCGTGTCGCCCCGGGTCGCGGTCGGGCTCGTGGGGAGCGATTTCGTCTTCAAGACGGACGGGGAGCGGATGCACAACTTCCACCTGTACCTCCAGTGGAAGGAGCACGACAAGCTCTCCCAGCGGCCCCTGAGAATGGGCGCGACGGTCTACAACGTCGCGTTTCCCAAGGGAGATCACGAGGTCCGGAAGCCGATCAAGGCTTTCCACAAGACGAGGGAAGAGACGGGGATCATCAAGGTCAAGTGCAATCTCCACCCGTGGGAGGAGGCGACCCTGCTGGTCTTCGATCACCCGTACACCGCTGTGACGGACGGGGAGGGGAAGTTCTCCCTGCGGGACGTCCCTCCGGGGAAGTACACGCTCAAGTGGTGGCACGATGGATTCGGCGCCGGACAAAAGATGGTCGAGGTGAAGGGTGTCGTCACAGAGCGGATCGAACTCAAGGCGATGTAGGCTTGGGGCGGCGCTCCTCTTCCTGTTCCTGACGGCCGGGGCGGAGGCAGGAATCCTTGCCCCATCGTTTGAGGGAACAGGGTTCGACGGCCGGCCGGTCAAATGGGAAGCGCTCAGGGGCCGGGTGATCCTCCTTGCCTTCTCTTACTCGAATTGCCAGGTCACCTGCCCGATCATCATGGGTCGGTTTCTGGACGTCGACGAAACAATGAACTCCCCGAAGGATCTTCTCTATGCGCAGATATCCGTGGATCCTGAGGGGGATACGCAAGGGAATATAAGGAAATACTTTAAGATCTACGCGATCGACCCGGAAGAGGACAAAAGGTGGCTGTTCCTGTACGCTTCCAGGCGCGTCCTTGAACCTGTTTGGAAAGCCTACGGCATAACCATCGAGAAAAAGGTCTGGCCGATCGGATACGAGATGATCTTCACGCCCAAAGTCGTTGCGATCGACCAAAGAGGCGTAGTCAGGAAGGAATGGGAAGGGTTCGATTTTTCCGAAGAGGAGGCTGTTTCGACCTTGAAGAAGCTGTTGGAGGAAAAGGACAAGTGATTTCGCGCCGCCGCTTCCTGTCCGCCGCCGCCGTCGGGATAGCCGCGGCCCCGGGATGGAGCCGTGACGGACTCGCTGGGACGGCGTCGGCCTCGGCCGAGGCGAAGCCCGTTGCGGACGACAAGGTGAGCGAGATGGTCCTGGCCGTCCATTCCCGGACAACGCTCATCGCGCCCCCACCCGGAGCGAACTCCGTCCAGGTCTGGATTCCGCTTCCTCCGGATGGGCCCGGCCAAAAGATCGACCGGGTGTCCATTTCTTCCCCGCATCCTCACCGGATCGAAAGTGAATCGGTGTACGGCAACAAGATGGTCCATGTCGAGGTTCGGAGCCCGCGAAGGGGGTTTGATGTCGACGTCCGGTACGAGGCCCTCCTGCGGCGGCTCGGGCGGACGTCGGGGCCGGCGGATGCGAAGGCGCTCGCGCCTCACCTCAAGCTCGCCGGACTGGAAGAGCCGACGCCCGCGATCGAGGCGTTCGGGAGGAAGGTTGCGGGGGCCGAGAAAGACCCCGTCCGCTCAGCCCGTCTCCTGTACGACGCCTTGATCGATCTCCTGACGTACGACAAAGCGATCCCCGGCTGCGGCATGGGGAACTCGGCCTGGACGTTCGACAACAAGAGGGGGCGGTGCGATGATTTCCACGCTCTCTACCGGACGCTCCTCATCGGCCGGGGAATCCCGACGCGCTGGGAGCAGGGGCTCGCGCTTCCTTACCCCTCGCAGATGAGCGAGTCGGGCGAGCTGGAGGGGGACTGCACGAGCGCGCATTGCTGGGTCTCCGTCCACGCTGACGGGGAGTGGATCCCCGTGGACGTGTCGGAGGCATGGAAGAGGCGGGACCTCAGAGACTTCTACTTCGGGAACCTCATCGCCAACCACTTGCAGGTTTCGGTCGGGAGGGACATCGTCCTTGCGCCGCCGCAGGGCGGCGACCCGCTGGGGAGTTTCCCCCTCCCATACGGGGAATCGGACGAGGGGATTCCGATGGTCTACGGGAAGACGTATCGGACGAAGGTGACGTTCAAAATGCTGAGGATGGTCTAGAATGCTTGCGCGCGTATTCCCGGGGCTTCTGGCAATGCTCTTGATCCTCGTTGCGGGCGGGGAGGCTGTCGCGGTCGGCGGAGCGGTCGTCGGCCAGCCGCCGCCCGCCTTTTCGCTCAAAGACGAGACGGGTAAGGTCGTCACGTGGGAGAATTTCCGCGGAAAGCCGACGATCATCTACTTCACGCACAACGCCTGCTGGTACTGCACGCAGGTCGCCGGCTTCTTCGTCCGGATGGAGGAGAAGCTCGGCGCCGGATCCTTCCAGGTCGTCGGGATCAACGTCATGGCGAAGGACCAGCGCCTCGTCAAGGCGTACAAGCGGGAGGTCGGATTCCGGTATCCGATGCTCGCGGGGAACACGTCGGAACTTCTCAAGGCCTATCGCATCAACTACGTCCCCGTTCTCATCTTCGTCGGGCGCGACGGCATCGTGAAGAGGGTCGTCGGCCACTACATCATGGAGACGGAGCTCGAGGCCGCGATCGCGGAGATCGCGAAAGGCGGGAAGTAGCGCGGCTTTGCCTTCCCCCTTGAGGGTCCGAGATCCCGGTCCGGGCTCCCGGACCGGGGGGGAAGGGCGGGATGGGGGTGGAAGGGGGCGAATTCGCCCCCACCTCGGTCTTCCCCCGTCGAGGGGGAGGAGGAGATGCTGACCTCCGTTCATTCGCCGAGAAGGCTCGCGATCGCCTTGAGCACATCAAGGCTCCGGACGGCCGCGTCCGGCGTGTGCCCTTCCAGCTCCTCCAGCGTGTGCGGCCCCGAAGCGACGGCCAGGACGCGCGCGCCGTGGGCCCGGGCGGCGGCAATGTCGTTCGGCGTGTCGCCCACGAGCCAGACGTCGGAGGCGGAAGGTCTCCCGCCGAACCGCCGGACAGCCCGTTCGAGGGCGAATGGGACCAGGTTCTTCCGCTCCTCGTCGTCGCTCCCGTAGGCCCCGAGCGAAAACTTCTCCCAGATCCCGAAGAACGAGAGCTTGACCCGCGCGCCATCTTCGATGTTTCCAGTCAGGAGGCCGGTTACGACGCCCGGCCGGCGGGCGAGGTCTTCCAGGACCCGTTCGACGCCAGGCAGGAGGCGGGGGTGTTCGGCCCTGGCGAGGGCCTCCGGTAGAAGCGACAGGTAGCGGTCGAGGATCCGGGAGCGGAGGCCGTCAGTGCCGGGGAGGGTGTTAGCTTCCAGCCCCTCTCGAATGATCTGCGGGTCCGTCTTTCCCGCCATCCGGACGCCCGCGAAGCCGTCCGGAATCCCCGTCACGTCCTCGAACGCCCGCGTCACGGCCAGGCGCCCCGCCCCGTCCGTCGAGACGAGCGTTCCGTCGATGTCGAATAGAACAAGTCTCATGCCTTTTCCCTATCGCCTCATTTGAAGATCAAATAAAATATTTCCGACCCCCTATGCTAGTTTAACCCGGAATCAGAGGGTACGTCGACACCTCGGAAGGAGTTTCCCATGCGCGCCCGCGACGTGATGATTACCGAGTTCGACAAGATCTCTCCCGATGCCTCCCTGTTCGACGCCGCCGCGATCATGCGGGAGAGCCGAAAGGGGACGGGAGAAGGAGGGATCCCGGCTGTCGTCGTTCTCGATGGCGGCCGTCTGGTCGGCATCGTCTCTCTCACCGACATGCTGAAGGCGATCCTGCCGCCGTATCTGCTCCAGGATACGCACCTGGCCCACGTCACCTGGGACGGCCTTCTCGAGTCCCAGTGCAAGAGAGTCCAGGACAAGAAGGTCCGGGACATAATGACCCGGGACGTCGTCACGGTCAAGGAAGACGCCGTTCTCGCCGAGGCGGCCGAGCACTTCCTGAGCAGGCACATCCACTCGATCCCCGTCCTGCGCGGGGACAGCGTGGTCGGGGTCCTCTACCTCTACGATCTGGCCAAGCGCGTCTTCGCCTACTGCCAGGTGGGGGCCTCATGAACGATCTCTACGTCGGGACGGCGATCTTCCTCCTCTCCTACGCGGTCATCGTCACGGAGAGGGTCCACAAGACGGTCGTCGCCCTTGTGGGCGCGTCCCTCATGCTCGTCCTCAAGATCCTGACGCAGAACGAGGCGTTCCACAGCGAGACGTACGGGATCGACTACAACGTCATTTTCCTCCTCATCGGGATGATGATCATCATCAACGTGATGAAGGAGACGGGCATCTTCCAGTGGATGGCGATCAAGTCGGCCAAGGTCGCCAAGGGGGAGCCGTTCCGCCTGATGGTCATCCTCTCCGTCGTGACGGCCGTGACCTCGGCCTTGCTCGACAACGTGACGACGGTCCTTCTCGTGGCCCCCGTGACCCTCCTCATCTGCGAGGCGCTCGAAGTCGACGCCATTCCCTTCCTGATCACCGAGGCGATCGCCTCGAACATCGGCGGGACGGCGACGCTGATCGGCGATCCGCCGAACATCATGATCGCCTCGAAGGCAGACCTCTCGTTCCTGGACTTCATCTACCACCTGACGCCCGTGGTCATCGTGATCCTGATCGCCTACCTCGTGACGCTCAAGTTCATCTTCGGGCGCAGTCTGCACGTGAGCGATTCCCACAAGGAGCGCATCATGGCGATGGACGAATCGACGGCGATCACCGACCGGCCGCTCATGGTCAAGTCGCTCTGGGTGATGGGACTGACCGTGCTCGGGTTCGTGTTCCACCACCAGCTTCACTTCCAGCCGGCGACGATCGCCCTCGCCGGGGCGGCCCTTCTCCTCCTCCTTTCCCGCGCCGAGCCTCACAAGATCCTCGAGGCGGTCGAGTGGCCGACGCTCTTCTTCTTCATCGGCCTCTTCATCATCATCGGCGGCGTGGTGAAGGTCGGCCTCATCAAGATCATGAGCGAGTGGGTCCTCTCGGTCACGCAGGGGAACATGTTCGCCACGTCGATGATCGTTCTCTGGTTTTCCGCGTTCGCGTCGGCGATCGTGGACAACATTCCCTACGTGGCCACGATGAACCCGCTCGTCATCGAGATGGCGAAGGGGATCTGGCCGAACCTCCAAGGGACGGATCTGCTCCACAATCCCGATCTCATGCCGGTCTGGTGGTCGCTTGCGCTCGGGGCCTGCCTGGGCGGGAACGGAAGCCTGATCGGGGCGTCGGCCAACGTTGTCGTGGCCGGGATCGCGGAGAAGGGAGGGCGGCCGATCACGTTCATGCGGTTCATGAAGTACGGGATGCCGCTGATGATCGAGTCGGTCCTGATCTCGACGGTCTATATCTGGCTGAGGTACTACGCGTTCTGAGCCAGGGCTCGGAACTCCCCGCTACCCTTTCCCCGCTTCAAGCTGACGCAGGAACTCCTCGACGAGACGCCGCTGGTCGCCGTCGTCCACCTTCTTCCGAAGGATCTGCTCGGTGGCCGCTAGGGCCAGGCTCGCGGCGTGGCCGCGGACATCGCGGATTGCCCGTGCCGTCTCCCGCTCGATCTCTTCCTTCGCGTCGGACAGGATCTTCTCGGCGCGGGTCCGCGTCTCGCGCTCGTTCGCCTCGAGAAGGCGCTGGGCCTGGAGACGCGCTCCTTCGAGGATTTCCTGGCTCTCCTTCCGGATGGCGGCCATCTTCTCCTCGTACTCCTTGATGAGGGTCTCGCCTTCAGCCTTGAGGCGCTGGGCCTCGTTGATCGTCTGCCGGATCGACTGCTCCCGCTCGTCGATAGCCTTGAGGACGGGCGGGAGGGCGTACTTGGCGAGGAGATAGAGAAGGATCGCGAAAGAGACGACCGACCAGAAGACGCTCGATGTGAGGAAGTGGACGTCGAATTGGGGCACGGCGGCGCTGTCCTAACGCGAGCCCATGATGATGAACGCGACGACGAGGCCGTAGAGGGCGGTCGTCTCCACGAGGGCGAACCCGATCCAGACGTACTTCCCGAGCTTTCCCTCGGCGGCCGGCTGGCGCGCCACGGACTCGATCATCTTGCTGAAGATCAGGCCGATCCCGATCCCCGCTCCGGCGAATCCCAGGGCGGCGAGTCCCATTCCGATGAACGCTGCAGCTCCGGCTTCCACGATACGTCCTCCTTCGGTTAGTGTAGGTGGACCGCGTCGCCGATGTACACGGTCGTGAGAATGGTGAAGATATAAGCCTGGATAAAGGCGACGGCGAATTCCAGCAGGTAGATCGCCACGGTGAACCCGAACGGGAGCCATCCGAGAGCGATCCCGAGCGAGACGGTCAGACTGAACAGGACGGCGAGGATCGTGTGCCCGGCCGTCATGTTCGCGAAGAGACGAAGGGCGAGCGACAGGGGACGCGCGAGGTGGCTGATGACCTCGATCGGGACCATGAGGGGGACGAGCCAGGACGGTGTGCCCGTCGGGGCGAAGATCTTGAAGTAGTGCAGGCCGTGGTACTTGAGCCCGACGCCCACGCTGACGAAATAGGCCGTGACGGCCAAGGCCCCGGTGACGAATATCTGGCTCGTGGCGGTGAAGGTGCCGGGGATCAGGCCGAGAAGGTTGCAGAAGAGGACGAAGAAGAAGAGGGCGGCCAGGAGGGGGAGGAACACGGGTCCCTTCTTACCGATCAGCTCGACGGACATGTCGCGGAGAAATACGACGGCCATCTCGACGAGCGACTGGCGGCGTCCGGGGACGAGCTTGAGACGGGCGGCGGGGAAGAAGAGGACGGCGAAGGCGGCGGCGACGGCCAGCCACATCATCACGACGCCCTGCGTGATGGAAAGGTCGAGTCCGCCGATCCGGATCGGGACAAGGGTGTGGAGCTCGAAGTGGTGAAGAGGATTTTCCATCGTTCCTCAGCGGTTGTTCTCTTCGTCCGGCGGCGAGTCTTCGCCGGACGCCCGGGTCGCTTCCCTGTAGGTGCCCAGGACGCCCGCGGCCGTTCCGAGGATAAGCCCGGCGGCCATCAGCCACGGCCGCGTGCCGAACAGCCGATCCCCGAGACAGCCGATCCCCCCGCCGACAACCGTAGCCGCGACGAATTCGGAACCGATCCGCGCGGCCAGCGACAGCCCTTTTCGAAACTCGTCTTGGGGCATGGCGGAGGAAGAGACTCCCGCGGATTAAACAGGTTGGGAGGAATCGTGTCAAGGCCAAATCCCTTTACAGCGCGTTTTTGCGCTGTCATAATCCGCCGTCCGAGT
>Ga0154722_1010_pt1 | contig 32043 bp, 25 predicted proteins | sample Rifle2008BG16ft_FD_105730 | JGI IMG/M metagenome (GOLD analysis project Ga0154722, IMG submission 105730) | Nitrospirae bacterium RBG_16_64_22 | reverse complement strand
GGCTTCTACGGCGGCCCGAATCTCCTCCCGGAGGGACTGGTTCGCCTCCAGCCGATCCATGAAAACCTCGGGAAACCCGCCGCCGATGAAAAGTCCGTTGACGGAAGAAGGAAGATGCGGATCGCCGATGGGACTGAAAGGAACGAGCTCGGCGCCGGCTTCTTGGAGTGCTTCGAGGTTTTCCGGATAGTAGAAGGTGAAGGCTTGGTCTGAGGCGACTGCGATCCGGACTTTCGAGGGGGAGAAGCGGTCGGGCGAGGCGGAAGATCGATCGGGCGGACAACAGCTCGAACTTAGAGGCGGAGAGCTTCCCGCGATGGCGAAGATCCGGTCCAGATCGACGTGCCGCGAGACGACCTCGGCGATCGCCGCGATGATCGAGGACGCCCCCGACTCTTCTTTCGCCGGCAGGAGCCCCAGGTGCCGTTCAGGAATGACGACTTGCGGAAGGCTGGGAATCGCGCCCAGCACCTCGATATCCGTGTATTTCTTCAACGCCGCCCGGAGTTTCGCCTCGTGGCGCGGCCCGCCGACCCTGTTCAGGATGACGCCCGCGATCGGAAGACCCGGATCGAACTGCCTGTACCCCATGAGGAGCGGGGCGATCCCTCTGTTCATCCCGTGGCAGTCGACCACCAGGACGACGGGCGCGTCCAGGAGGCGCGCGAGCGTCGCCGTGCTTCCCTTGCCGTCCACGTCGATGCTGTCGAAGAGTCCGGCGTTTCCTTCGATGATGTTGATGTCGGCCCCCTCCGCCCCGCGCGAAAAAACGGAGAGAAGGTCTTCCTCGCCCATCAGGTAGTGATCGAGGTTGCGGCACGACCGGCCGGAGGCGGTCGAGAGCCACATGGGATCTATGTAGTCGGGTCCTTTCTTGAAGGCCTGGACCCTGCGTCCGAGACCGGCGAACGCCGCGCAGAGACCGATTGCGACGGTTGTCTTCCCCGAGCTTCGATGCGCCGCCGAGATGACGATCCGTGGCATTTCCACGAAGGCCCCCTCCAAAAAACCGCCCATACTCTAGATATCAAACCGTTAGATCACCGACAACCGCTCGTCCGACTGCCTCGCGATAACGCAACACCTTTGTCCGCAAGGATATGAAGCATGGGGCTCCTCCAGACGATGCCTTGTTCACCCGACCTCTGGTTGGCCGTCAGCCGTTAATATTGTATACAATCTATTTACCGTTTATCATGCGTCCGCCGTCCAGTCAACAGAAAAAACGGCAAACACCGTTCTAAATACCTTATATTTCATATGGTTCCATAGGCGCTATCAATCGCTTGACCGGTCGCAAAAGGATGCAGATTCTCCAAACCATGTTTGATACTGATTGACTTGCACGCAATCCGGCAAACGCTTAAGCGAAACTTATCGGCTTATTTGGCAAGGACTTGCGTCTTTCCGCCGCATCCGGATCGGCACGCCTTATTCGTACCGGAGAGCCTCGATCGGGTCCAGACGCGCCGCGCGGCGGGCCGGCTCGACCCCGAAAAAGACCCCAACGGCGACCGAGAAGAAAAATGCGAGGGTCACGGACCAGAGGGAAACGCGCGTGGGAATGGCCGAGTAGAAGAGGGGGATGGAGTACGCGATCCCGCCGCCGACAATGATCCCGATAATACCGCCGATCAGAGAAAGAATCACGGCCTCGAAGAGGAACTGCTGGAGGATGTCGATCCGGCGCGCGCCCACGGCTTTTCGGATCCCGATTTCCCGAGTCCGCTCCTTCACCGAGACGAGCATGATGTTCATGATGCCGATCCCGCCCACAACGAGGGAAATCCCGGCGATTCCCCCGAGGACGCCCGTGAGGATCGTGAGGATCGTGTCCATCGTCGACATCATCGCCCTCTGGGTGATGATCGTGAAGTCCTCCTTGCCGGCGTGGCGCTTGATGAGAACGTCCTTGATCTGACGAATGGCAAGGTCCGTCTCCTCCGCCCGCCCGGCGGCGGCGAGAATCTCGTGGAGGGCATCCGTGTCGTAGAGTTCCATGGCCGCGGTCGCCGGGATGAAAACGATGTCGTCGATGTCGAAGCCCAGCGTCATTCCCTTCGCCTGCATGATCCCCACGACGCGGAACTTGGCGTCGGCGATCGTCACGCGCGCCCCCAGCGCCGGACGGTCCCCGAACAGCTCGCGGTAGACCGTGCGCCCCAGGACAACGACCTTGGACCTCGTGTCCACGTCGGCCTGCGTCACAAAATCGCCGATCTCCACGAAGAGGTTCCGGACACGGGGAAACTCGGGCGTCGTCCCGATGATCATCGTATCGCGCGAAAGGTTCCCGACCTTGACCTTCCCGGAGCCCAGAACGACGGGAACCGCGTCCGAGACGGCGTACGCCCGCCGTTTGATCGCCTTGGCGTCCTCGAACGTGAGCTTGTGGACCGATCCGGCCTGCGGGGGATGAAAACCGCCGGCCGTGGAGGTCTTTCCGGGCTGGATGGCCAGCAGGTTCGTCCCGATCCCCGTCAGCTCCTTCTCGATGTAGGCGCGGGCCCCCTCGCCGATCGAGACGAGGAGGATCACGGCGGCGACGCCGATGATGACGCCCAGCATCGTGAGGGCCGACCGGCCCGGGTTGGCCCGCAAGGCGACGACGGCGATTCGGGAAGACTCAAGAGCGTTCATAATGTCGGCACTTGACTGCGATTCCTCTCTACCCCACCCGGCCTCCCCTGTCCCGAACGTGATTTCGGGGCCTTACAAAGGGGAGGAGTTTCATTGCCCATTCACCGTTTCACCGATTCACCCATTCACCGTTTCACCGATTCACCGTCTTCGTATCCTCGACGATCTGCCCGTCGCGGAGGACGATCCGTCGCCGCGCGTGCCCGGCAACGGCCGCATCGTGCGTCACGACGAGAATCGTGAGCCCCTCGGCGTGAAGCCTGTCGATCAGCGCCATGATCTCAGCCCCGGAGCGGGAGTCGAGGTTCCCCGTCGGCTCGTCGGCGAGGAGGAGAAGCGGCCGCGTGACGAGGGCGCGCGCAATGGCGACCCTCTGTTGCTGTCCGCCCGAGAGCTCCATCGGCGTATGAAACATCCGGTCGGCTAATCCCACCTGCGTCAGGATGTCCGTTGCGTGCGCTTGGCGCTCCGCGCGCGAAACGGACTGGTAGACGAGGGGAAGCTCGACGTTCTCCAGGGCCGTCGCCCTCGGAAGGAGCTGGAATGTCTGGAAGACGAAGCCGATCCGCCGCCCGCGGATCGCCGCCAGATCGTCGTCCGACAGGTTCTCCACTTCCCGTCCCGCGAACCGGTAAACGCCGTCCGTCGGGCGGTCCAGGAAACCGATCACGTTCATGAGCGTCGACTTCCCCGATCCGGACGCTCCCATGATCGCCATGTATTCCCCGGTCTCGACCGAAAGCGTGATCCCCGCCAGGGCGGCGACGTCGACCTGCCCCGTCCGGTAGACCTTCGAGACTCCTTCCATTTCGATCAGGGTGGGCATCGGTGCTTCAACCTTCGACTATTGACCTTTGACTTTCGACCTCAAACATGGACTTCCAGATCACCCCTCCGCGGCCGTCCCGGTCGCCCTCACGCCGTCCCCCATCCCGGTGACGTCCGGCGTCAGAATGACCTGCTCCCCTTCGGCCAGGCCTGATTCCACAACCGTCACGTTCCAGTTGGAAAGCCCGATCCGGACGGGCGTCGCGACGGCCCGCCCGCCGATCAGCCGATAGACGATCTTCTCCCCCTTCCTGTCCACCACGGCCGGCGTCGGGACGGAGAGCGCCCCCGCGACCCTCTCGGTGAGGATCTCCACGTCGGCGCTCATGCCGGGCTTCACGGACGGGACGGGCGGGAGGAACCGGCTCCGGGTCTCGAACGTCCTCGTCTCCAGCTTGCCGCCCGTGACGACGGGAGAGATGCGGTCGACCACCGCCTCGAACGTCTTGCCGGGGAAGGCGTCAATCGCGACCTTGACGGGCTGTTGGAGGGAAAGGCGGGCTACGTCCACTTCGTCGATCGTCGAGGAGATGTAGCGTCGGGTCGGGTCGACGATCGTCACGATCGGCTTCCCAACCGTCACGAGGTCCCCGGCCTGGACGGGCCGGCTCGATATCACGCCGTCGAACGGGGCGCGGAGAACGGAATATTTCTCGTACTGGGCGGCCGCCTCATCGAGTCCCGTCACCAGGGCCCTGGCGGCGTCCCTCCCCTTCTTCGCGGCATCGACTTCCTGCTGGGAGACGTACCCCTTGGAAAAGAGACCCTGGAGCCTGGCAAACGTCCGCTCGGCCTCCGTCAGCGCCGCCCGGGCCTGGTCCCGCTCCGCGAAGACGCGCGCGGTCTCTTCCGAGAGATCGAGCCGGCACACGATCTGCCCCTTCGCGACGGAATCGCCCTCCTCAACCGGAAGATGCGTGATCCGTCCGTTCCGCTGGGCGGAGATCGTCACCTCGTTGTCCGACCGGATTGTCGACGTCGTTGTGGGGAACACGGACACAATCATATCGGCGCGCTTGAGAACGACGTACTTGACGGCCACCGGCTTGGGCCTCAGCCAGAGCCAGAGTCCGACACCAACGATCATCACGACCACCGCGATGACCAGAAACACCCGGAGACGCGCCATCAAGAAGCCTCCCGCCTGAGCCTGATTCAGTGGTGTGCCGACCCAACCCGGACCATTTATGAATTTCGAAAATTCTTATTCGCGAATTAGCCCAAATAATACAACAAGTCTTCCCGCGGAGTTAGCGGGATTCTAAGCCGGCCCCTGGGAGAAAGAATGATGCAGTTGCCGGATTGCTCTCTTCGGGAAAAGAGATAAGATTTCCGGTGTGAACAGTCCAAAGCGCCCAAAGCGAGCGAAGCGTCCGGACACGGCCTCAGCCGTTCCCCCGGGCGGCGCGCTCCTCACGCGGGCCGAGGTCGCCCGGATGTTTCAAGTCTCGCCCGCGACCGTCGCGCGGTGGGCCCGGGAAAAGCGTTTGGTCCATGTCACGACGCTGGGCGGGCAGAAACGATATCCTTGCGGCGAGGTGATGCGCCTGGCGGGGGCGATGGGTTTCGCCGTGTCGCTCGTTCGCGGAACCCGCGCCAAACCGCGGTGAGCGCCTTTGATGTATCCGCCGGTTGCGGCGGGGCGGGGTCCCCGCGGTACTGCCGGCAGGATCTTTGCCGTCGCTCTGAGTGAGCGGTTTCGCAAGTGGCACGCAGTTGCACAGCGGCCGAGGGGGAATCCATGACAGACACGGACGCGGTTGAAAGGGAAACGTCGGAATCCGGTCCGCCGGCGGTCTAGGCGACGGTGGCGGCGGTCGGCCGCCGCGACCTCCTGAGGCATCTCGTCAAGGCCGGCGCCATCGCATTGGCCGCCGGAGGGGCGGTGCTGGAGTTCGGGGCGGCGAGCGAAGCCGCCGCCCCGCTGGAGACCCCGACGCGGCGAAAGCACCGTTACGGGATGGTGATTGACACGCGCCGGTGCGTGGGGTGCCGCGCCTGCGTCGTGGCTTGCAAGGCCGAGAACAAGACGCCGCCGGGCGTCGCTTACACCGTGGTCCTGGACGGCCTCCTGGGCGAGCGGCCGGACGACCGGCCCCTCTTCATGACCAAACCCTGCTTCCACTGCGAGCACCCGCCTTGCGTGAGCGTCTGCCCCGTGGGCGCTACGTTCAAGCGGAGGCAGGACGGCATCGTCGCGGTGGACTACGACCGGTGCATCGGCTGCCGCTACTGCATCACGGCCTGCCCGTACGGCGCCCGCTTTTTCGACTTCGGCGAGAACTACGGAGCGGTCGCCGAGGGAACGCCGTACGCCCAGGTCCCTTCCCCCGAGTACCGGCAGTTCCGGGTGAGGGCTCCGGGCGCGTCGCCTGTCGGCAACGTCCGCAAGTGCACCTTCTGCCTCCACCTCCAGGACGAGGAGGGACGCTACAACCGGGCCGCAGGCCGCTGGCCCGCGTGCGCCAAGACCTGCACGGGACACGCGATCCGCTTCGGCGATCTGGGCGATCCCGAAAGCGAGGTCTCGCGCCTCCTCAGGGCGAGACAGCCGATCCGGCTCAAGGAGGAGCTGGGCACCGAGCCCAACGTCTACTACCTTCTCTAACGCGAGGAAGCCATGGAAACCAGGAACGCTGCCGGATTCTCCGCCCCGCGGAGCAGGGCGGGCGAAATAGAAACTCAAAGGATCATGAAGCCGCTCCTTCGACAAACAGCTCAACGCGGCGAAAAACATCACGCCGGCGGTTTTTTTCGCCGCAAAAATCAAGCTAAGATGTCTCACTTCGAACATTGCATGATTTCTAGCATGTCCCACTCCATCGTGCCACAGAGCTGATACTTGGAAGCGCTCGATCCGACTTTGTTCCTGTGGCTGCTCGCGGCGATTGCCGCGGCGGCTACGCTTTACTCCTCGGTCGGCCATGGCGGCGCCTCCGGCTATCTGGCGGCGATGGCGCTTTTCGGTGTTTCCGCCGCACTCATGAAACCCTCGGCGCTGGTCATGAACATCGTGGTCGCGGGACTGGTATTCGCGCGCCTGTGGCGCGCCGGATTTTTCGATGCCGGCCTGTTCTGGCCGTTTGCCCTGGGGTCGGTACCCGCAGCGTTCATCGGCGGTGCCTGGCAGCTGCACAACCGCACGTATCAGTACCTCGTGGGCGCCACGCTGCTGGTGGCCGCGTGGCGCCTGCTCCTGACCAGCCACGAGTCGCCGACGCGTGCCGTGCCGCCTTTGGCGGTGGCGCTGCCAGTGGGCGCGGTTCTCGGTTTTGTCTCGGGACTTACCGGAGTCGGCGGCGGGATTTTTCTGAGTCCGTTGCTGCTGTTCCTGGGCTGGGCCAACATGCGCACGACTGCCGCGGTTTCGGCGGGGTTCATCCTGATCAACTCCGTCGCGGGACTGGCCGGACTGTTTTCAGCGGGAACCAATCTCCCGCGCGGACTGGCATGGATGACACTCGTCGCGCTCGGAGGCGCGGCCGTGGGCTCGGAACTGGTGGTGCGGCGGCTGGCGCCGGTGCGACTGCGTCAGCTGCTCGGCGTGGTGCTCGTGATTGCCGCGATAAAAATGTTCATCACCGCCTGATTAAGCCGTTGCGGCTTGATCACATCAGACTCCCGCAGCAACCTTCGGAGGTTCGGCAAACGGCACCTCCCCGCCGGCCACGTCTGCGCGAGCCGGTCTTCCTGCCAGCCCGGCAGCGCCGGCCACGGCACCGGCGCGCCGATGCACGGCGCGCGCGGCGGCGTGCTGAGACAGGACGTCAGCTTCTGGCCGTCGTGGCCATGGTCGGAGTCCCCGTGCTCCTTTACCGGATGGGGAAAGGGCTTGGGGTGACGGCTCTCGGGACCGTCGTGCCCTGGGGGTTGTGGGTCGCCTTCTACATCTTCTTCATCGGCCTTTCGGCGGGCTCCTTCCTTCTCTCCACCACGGTCTACGTCTTCCGAAGCGACAGGCTCGCTGGCGCGGGGCGGGTGAGCGTCGGCCGCCGCTTCGAGGACCAGATCGTCGGCAAGAGGCTCGCGGGCGTGGGGCGCCTGGCGCTCGTCCAGGCGCTGGCGTGCCTGGCCGCGGGGCTGGCCTTCATCAGCGTGGACCTGGGCCATTGGGAGCGGTTCTGGCACGTTCTGGTTTACCCGCAGTGGCGCTCCGTTCTCCCGTGGGAGGTCTACCTCTACACGGCCTACGCGGGGATTCTCCTCCTTGCCCTGTACTTCCTCATGCGGTGCGATCTGTCCCGATGGGGTTCCGAGGCGAAGGGATCTGCCCAAGGGTTCTATCGGCTCCTGAGCCTGGGGTTCCGGTGCCCGGATGACCCTGAGACGAGGCGGGCGTGCGACGTCGAACCTGCGGCGCGTGAGACTGATCAGCATCATCGGGATCCCGATCGCCCTGGCGGCCGCCACCGACATGGTCTTCGCCGTGGTCAAGGCTCGGCCCGCCTGGTTCTCGCCGGGCTTCGCTCTGGGCTCGACCGTCTCGGCCCTCACCTCCGCCGCCGCCTTGATGCTGTTCGTCCGGGCCATGGTCGTCCCCGCGCCCGAGAAAGATCGCGCGCTTCTTCAGACGCTCGCGCGGCTCACGGGCGTCCTCCTTGTCATAAATCTCTTCATCCTGGCCGTCGAACTCCTGACGGGGTTCTACGGCGGCGTGCCGGACCACCTGGCGGTACTGCGGCTCACCCTCTTCGGGCCGTTCTGGTGGGTCTTCTGGATCCTCCAGCTCGCGGTCGGCGCGGCGCTCCCGATTCTCCTGATTTACGGGCGGGTTGAGCGCGCGACGCCGGGCCGCCTGGGGCTGGCGGGACTTCTCGTGACGATCGGACTCTTTGGCGAGAGGCTCAATGACGTCATCCCGGCCCAGGCCGTGCCCGTGTTCCCCGGCCTGGACACGGCGGTGAGCTCCGGGCGGCTTACGGCGCTCTACGTCCCCAACGGGGTGGAATGGCTCTCCAGTTGGGGGATCGTTGCGCTGACAGCCCTGCTGACCTACTTCGTCATGCGTCGGCTGCCCATGGTGGAACACCAGTCGTATCCGGGCGAAGAGTAAGAGGGAGGTGGACAACATGTATGTCTTCGACGAGAAAATCGGCCGCCGCAAGTTCCTGAAGCTCTCCGCCGCGACCGCGGCGGCGGCCGCGGGAGCGGGGACGCTCACGGGCTGCGGGACGGTGGGGTCCGGCGAACACGCGATCCCCGCCAGCGCCGCCGGCGTCGAGACGTGGGGGCGCGACGCGGGGAAGTGGATTCCCTCCTGCTGCAACATGTGCGGGGGACAGTCGGGCATCCTCGCGCACGTGGTGAACGGCGTCGTGGAGAAGATCGAGCCGAACCCCTGGAACCCGAACAACTACACCAACATCTCCACCGACTTCTTCGAGGGATACACGGAGGAGTACGGCTGCGCGGAGGGAGGCGCAATCTGTCCCAAGGGGAACGCCGGGATCGTCCAGCTCTACGACCCGGACCGGATCAAGAAACCGCTCAAGCGCGCCAACCGGGACAAGTCCGTCGGCGCGGACCCCAAGTGGCAGGAGATCTCCTGGGACCAGGCCGTGGAAGAGATCGCCGCGAAGATGAAGGCGCTCCGCGGCGCGGGCGAGGCGCACAAGCTCCTATGGATGAGCGAAGACCACTCCTTCACCCACATCCAGGCCGACTTCTGCAAGCTGTTCGGGACGCCCAACTACGTCAACCACTCAAACCTCTGCGACGTCGCGCGCAAGGCCTCCTTCGGGACGGTGATGGGCGACGGCCGGCCGCTCGCCGACTTCATCCAGTCGAAGCACATCATGCTCTTCGGATGGAACCCGGCCTCGGCGATCAAGTGGGTCCACCTCCCGCGGATCATCACCCGGGCGATTGAGCGGGGCGCTCGTCTCGTGGTCGTGGACCCATACCTGTCGGACACGGCGGCCAAGGCCCACGAGTGGGTTCCGATCCGGCCGAGCACCGACGGCGCCCTGGCCCTGGCCATGGGCCACGTGATCATCCGGGACGGCCTCCACGACAAGGAGTCCATCGCAAAGTGGTCCGTCGGCTTCGACGAGTACGCCCGGTACGTCTCCGACAAGACGCCGGCCTGGGCCGAGAAGATCACCACGGTCCCGGCCCGGACGATCGAGCGGCTGGCGCGGGAATTCGCCGCGGCCAAGCCGGCCTTGGCCGACGTCTGGAGCGGCCCGGGACAGCACTCGAACGGCGTCCAGGGCGGACGGGCCATCGCGATTCTCAACGCCCTCGTCGGCTCCTACGACCGGCCCGGCACGATGGTCATGCCGGACAAGCGGGGGAACAAGCACCAGGAGGTCCACCCGGACGACGCGGCGCAGAAGACAAGGAAGGAACCGCGCTTCGACGATCTGGGGAAGTATCCGTTGGGGCACGGTTCCGGCGTCTACTGCCAACTCTTCTCCAACCTGGCCGAGGGGAAGGGGCCGTACCGGCCGAAGATGCTCGTCTGCGTCTTCCAAAACCCGATGATGTCGGTCCCGGGGACCGACACCGTGGCCAAAGCGCTCGCGAAGCTCGAGACCGTCGTGGTCGTGGACACGATGATGAGCGAGACGGCGATGATGGCGGACTACGTCCTGCCGGGCACGGTCTACCTGGAGAGGTACGACCTCAACTCCCACTGGGTCACGTGGCCCGCGCTGGGGCTGAGGCAGCCGGTAGTCAAGCCGCTCTTCGGCCAGCCGGCGGAGTACGAACTCGTGGCGCTCCTGGGGAGAAAGATCGGGATCCGCGACGCGAACGGAAAGGACTTCTTCCGGATCGGCCCGCTTTCGGAAAAGCCGATCGAGGACGTGACCGCGTGGTACGAGGACTTCCTCTCCAAGGAGCTGGTTGAGGGCGCGCCGAAGATGACGCTCGATGAGCTAAGGAAACTCCCCGGCGCGGTCTGGGTGGACAAGAAGGGGACGCGGTACGAAAAATACGCGGAACCCGTTCCCCCCGAGAAGCTCAAGGGCGCTTTTTTCGACCCCGATAGATCGGGGCGCGCCGAGGGGACGGCAGTCTACGACAAACCCAAGGACAAGGGCGGCAAGCGGATCGGGACGGTCATCGGCGGAAAGGCCGTGAAGGGATTCGCCACCAAGAGCGGAAAAATCGAGTTCTTCTCCAAGTGGCTGGGCGAAAAGAAGGACGCGGCCGGCAAGCCCGTCGATCCCCTTCCCGTCTACGCGCCCCGGGACTGGCAGCCATCTTCCGAATATCCCCTCTACCTGATCAACTGGAAGGAGGCGAGCCACACTCACACGCGCACCCAGAACAACCCGTGGCTCCTGGAGATCAAGCCGGCGAATCCTCTTATCGTGAACCCCGAGACGGCCCGGAAGCTCGGCCTGCGGGGCGGAGACGCGGTCTGGGTGGAGTCCCCGCACGGAAAGGTCAAGGCCGTGGTGAAGCTTTCCCGCCGGATTCACCCGGAGGTCGTCGGCCTCCAGCACGGCTTCGGCCACACGGCGATGGGACGCCAGGCGAGGGGACGGGGGACTTCGGACGCCCTTCTCCGCCCGACCAAGGCGGATCCTCTCTCCGGCCAGGCGTTGCACAAGGAGAACTGCGTCCGGCTCGTCAAGGCTTGAACCGCGCAGTGCGCCGCAATCCCCGCCCCTTGGGGCGGGGTCAAGGCGCACGAATGCAAATATCGAAAAGCACCTTAGAGGTCGGAGAACCCCGCCTTTCAAAGCGGGGTTCTTCAAAGCGTACGCGGGGGGATGAGGCGGATTCGATCCCCCGCGAAGCGGATGGATCGCGGCCGGTGGTTGCCGAGGCGCGTCGTGCATTACGATCCTGTGAAGAAGCGATCCGGTAAAGAGGATTGACCCGGCTCGCCGATATCTCGTAGCATTCCCCCCAGGCAACACACGGGGGGAAGGATGCGGCGTCCGGATCTGCTCGACGTTCTGGCCAACTCCGCGGATGGAGTCTTCGCCGTCGCCCCGGATGACCGGATCATCTTGTGGAACGACGCGGCCGAGCGCCTCCTCGGCTTCGCGCGGAGCGAAGTCCTGGGCCGACCGTGCGGCGACGTGCTCCTGGGAGAGAACGCGAGAGGGGAAAAGACCTGCTTCTCAGGATGCCGCGTCACGTCTCTGGCCCGGCACGGCCGCCTGGTCGAGAACTTCCGCATTTCCGCCCGTCACCGGAATGGGCGCCTCGTTCCCCTCTCGGTCGGCATCGTCGTAGTGCCCGCGCAACGCCCGGAACTCTCAACGATCGTTCACTACCTCAGACCGCTGGAGGCTGATGCTCCCGATGATCCGGGCGCGCGCCCCGTCCCCGTCCCCCGTGAGAACCCGGATGGAGGAAACGGAGACGCGCCGTCCCTCACGATCCTCAGCCCCCGCGAGCGCGAGATCCTGAGGCTCATGGCCGAGGGCTGCTCGGCCCGCGAGATCGCCGACCGTCTCTTCATCAGCTACGCCACGGTCCGGAACCACACACAGCACATTCTCGAGAAGCTCCACATGCACAGCAAGCTGGAAGCCGTCGCCCTGGCCTACAAGGAAGGCCTCACGACCGCCCCACTCCGCTGCCCAGCGCGGAGTTGACCCGCTTCTCTCAGAACTTGAACTCTTCCTGCCGGATGTTCATGTCCCGCGTCAGGAGCACTTCCGCCATGAACCGCGGCTCGTTCGTCAAGAACGAGAACCGAAGGTCCCGCCATGCCACGCGCCATCCGTCGGGGCGCGCCTCGACCTCCTGGACGGGGAACTGCGCGAAGTCGTGGAAAACGCGCGCGGTGTACGTGCCCAGTGCCCGCGAGACGGCCGGCCCCCCGTCCGGTTGAGCAAATGTCTCCGTCACGGCAATCGCCCGCGGGACGAGAGATACCCAACCCCGCGCCGTCCCCTGGGGCGTCGTGAGGAGGACCCCCCAGGAAACGGGCAGGGGATTGCCGGGCAGCGGGATGATCCCCACCTTTACCGCTTGGGGGAACTGCCCGCGGACGACGCGCTCCGCGAGTCCGTGGCCCGCGGCCCTCAGCGCGACGTAGACCGCGATCCCCGCCAGCGCCGCCCGGGCCGCTCGACGGGCCGTCTCCGGCTTGAACCGGGACGAAACGAGCGCCCCGAGCAGAAGAAGCCAGATCAACGGATCGATGATGAACACCCAGTCCCCGCTGATCCATACCCCCGAGAAGGGAAGGAAAGGGCGAATGCCGTAGGCGTTGATGTAATCGAGGAAAAGATGGATCCCCTCCCCCGCAAGGGCCAGTCCGAAGAGGGGCCCGAAGGGAGGCGGACGTTCCGACCGGGAAAAGATGGCGCGAATGATAAGGGCCAGAAGAAACGAGAGGACGACGATCCCGGCGAAGGAATGCGTCAGCCCCCGATGGAACTCCAGATAGACGGCATTCCCGCCGGCCTTCATCACGTAGTCCACGTCGGGCGCAATCGAGGCTGTTACGAGCGTGACGACAGCCGCCCGGCCGTGCCGCGCCCCGAGACCCGCGCGCGCGAGGACGAAACCCGTGCCTATATGAGTGAGCGGATCCATCAGCGATAGAACCTCAATTCAGGAATGCGCCAGGCATAGCGCGGGTCGGGCCGCGTGACCTCCAACCGCACGAAGCGCGCCTCGACGGGCGGCAGGAAGAGCCGCAACGTGACGTCTCGCGGCGTCCGCGCGGCCTGAAGAAGATATTCGGCGAGCGGCGACTTCAAGACCGATGCTTCCAACCACAGAGTCCCGTCATTCGACACAAGTATCCTGAGGCCGCGCGGGAACTCAGCGACGCTCGCCCCCATCGGGATCTCGATCCTCGACAGATTGTAGGTCTTCCCCATGTCGACCTCGAAGAGATCGCCCGGCCGCTGCGGGTGCCCGGAGTCCCACGAGGTCGTGCTGTCGCCGTCGATTGCGGAAGCGGGGGGCGTGCTTCCGGCGGACCCGGAAACTCTCCAATCTTCGCGTGGAATCTCGCGGCCCGCGTCGGTCGCCTCGGCTGATCGCGCTGGAGGCGCGGACGCCAACTCGTAGAGAGCGACCGGGCCGTCCCGCTCTATGAAGCTAGACCCAGATTCCTGTTCGAATTCTCGAACGACACGGTCCGCCGCCTCCTTTGGGATGGCCGCTTCATTCACAACTACGAAACGAACCCCAACTTCCCTCAGGAACCGAATCGACTCCTCATCAGGAAACTTCGCGGCCGCGTCCAGGACGACATCGTATCCCGGCGGCCTGAATCCGCTGTAACCAATCAACTGCGGCCTCCAGTGCGCAACCGAATAGTACTGCAACAAGAGGTCACCCATTCCTTTCTCGTCTCTCGACATGGGCCAGTGGAACACTACACCAGGTCCCGGCGTTTTCCCCAGAACATCGTAGACTTTAGGTCGAATCGGTATGGAGCCTGTCGGAAGAGGAATACTGGCGGACTCAACAAGAACGACAAGAAGTAATCCCGAGAAGAGGAGTTGAGAAGACGTATACCGCGACAAGCGGACAAAAGCAAATGATGAGAGAACAGCCAAGAACAAAGGAACAAAGATCCCAATCCGGGCCGGGACACGCACGAATTCGAGTCCAGGAAGAACGGACACCGCGCGACTATACAAGGAACGGCTCGGCCCGTAAGGACCGTACGATAGCGAAATCGCCAGTAGAAGAAGCAGAAGCCACACAAGCGGAAGCCTGCCCCCAAGAGTGTACCTTTGCAGGAAAGGTCGGCCGCGGCCGATCTGCCATCGAACGGCAAGAAGAACGAGAAGCGTTATCCATGCCGGCCAGAGGCTCTTTAGGTTTATCCGCAAGCCCAGAACCAAATGAACCTCGCCAAGGAATATTACGACAACAAGAAACAGGAACGATAAAAGAACAGCCAAGTCCAGAATAAGGACGGCCTCCTTCCGGCGTCCGCCTTTCAGGCTCCCATTTACCATAAGGACTTCGGCATCAGGTTCTGCAAGTCTTCTTATCGGGAGAAACGCCAACAACGCCCCGAGGATTGGGACAAGACCCGGAAACAGGTGGCTCTCATAGTGCCCGAGGCGCCAAGTGATCGGCGCGTAGAGCCTGTTTTGCGGCGGTGCAGCCAAGTAGTGTATCGGCACAGCCGAAAAGAACCTCGGTGGAGGGTCAGTGCGAAATGCATGCTCATTCCTGACCGAACGGTAAGTCTGCCACAAAGGCGCCACAAATAGCCCAACCACAAGAACGGCCGCTGACAGACGGAAAATCAATCGACTGTCTGCCAAGACCCTGACCTCTCCCGCGATCAACGCGACCAACACTCCCGCCATAATGATGACAAAGAACGGCGCGTGGCTCCCGGAGGAGAATATCTGGAGAAGGCTGAAGACGACCAGCCCGGCGAGCGGGACCGCCGCCCCGCGCGTCTCGAACGCCCGGATGAGAGAGAGCGCCGCAAAGGGGACCCATTGCGTGTTCATCACGTGCAGGTGGCCGAACTGGTACGTCCGGAAAGGCGTGAAGGCGAAGATCGCCCCCGCGATGAAAGCCGCCGCGCGGTTGCCCGTCAGGTGGAGCGCCAAGCGGTACGTCCCGTACCCGGAGAGGATGAACGCGAGCAGAGCGGAGAGGTTGTAGACGACGATCGGGCTATCGGTGAAGAGACGGAAGGGAAGAGCCACGATCGCCGAACCGATCATGTGCTCCGAGAAAGCGAGCGTCTCCGGATAGGGATGGAAGATGTTCGCGTCGAAGAGATGGATGGGATCCGTGAAGAGCTGGTGCTGAACCCAGAAGATCGTCCACGCGATGAACAAGGGGTCGCCCGGGTCTTCTGTTGCCGAAAGGCGAAAGGCAATGGGGTACGTCATGACGGCCGTCAGGATGATGTAGGCCAGGAAAATCCCAGCCTCGGCCGCAACGGACTTTCGATTCACCGATTCACCGATTCACCGATTCACCCGGATTCGATCTCTCTATTCGTATCGCAGGGCCTCAATCGGATCGAGCCGCGCCGCCTTTCGCGCGGGCCAGAAACCGAAAAAAACACCGACGAGGCCCGAGACGGCGAACGCCAGGACGATCGGCCAGAGGGACAGGCTAGTCTCCCCCATCCCCATCCAGCCCATGACGAGCGATCCGCCGATCCCGAGCATAATTCCCAGGATCCCTCCCACGACGGAAAGCGCCACGGCCTCGACGAGGAACTGCGAAAGGATGTCGCGCTCGGTCGCTCCGACGGCCATCCGGATCCCGATCTCCTTCGTCCGCTCGGTCACGGAGACCAGCATGATGTTCATGATCCCGATCCCGCCGACGGCGAGCGAGACCGACGCGATCCCCGCGAGAAGGTACTTGAAGGTCCGGGCCTGCTCCTCCCTGGCCGACAGCCTTTCCGAGAAGTTCCGGATCACGAAGTCCGACGGCTCGCCCAAGGGTATCCCGTGGCGCTGGCGGAGGAGGGCCGTGGTCTGCTCCTCGGCGAGAGGCAGGTCCTCAGTGCTCTGCGTCTGGATCTGGATGGAGCCGAGTCGCGTCGTTCCCTGGATTCTCTTCATCGCGACAGGAAGAGGCAGGTAAAGCACGTCATCCGCGTCCGATCCGGAGATCGTCGTCCCCTTCTTCGCCAGGACACCGATGACCTTCATGGGCAGGTTCTTGATCCTGATCGTCTCGTTCACCGGATCGGCGTTCCCGAACAGGTTCTCGGCGACCGTCTGTCCCAGGAGGACAACCCTCGCCTCTCCCTCCATGTCCTCCTGGTTGATGAAGCGGCCGGCGGCCACCTTCCACTGGCGAACGGCCGCGAACTCGGGCGTGACGCCGAACGCGGACGTCGTCCAGTTCTGGTTCCCGTAGACGGCGACAACCTGCGTCCGGACCGTCGCCGTGACGAGCGAGACGGTCGGAACTTCCTTCTCGATCGCCTTCGCGTCGTCCAGTGTCAGCGTCGGGAGCGAACCGATCCCGGCCTGGCGCCCTCCCGTCCCCGCCGATCCAGCGAAGATCATGAGGACGTTCGTCCCGAATTCCTCCATCTGCCGCTCGATGGTGCGTTGGGCCCCCTCACCCAAGGCCACCATCGCAATGACGGCGCCCACGCCTATGATGACGCCCAGCGCCGTCAGGAAAGAGCGGAGCCGGTTGCGCCGGAGCGCGCGGAGAGCGATGCGGAATGTAGCGTTCAGGTCCATGGATACAGCGTCCCAGCTCTTCCTATTCGGCTGATAGTGTAAACATGCCCAGACTCAACAACTCCCAGAGTTGTCCTGGAGTCGAACCGGTGAACGCCGACATGTTACAGCCCTCAATCCTGTTTCGGAAGCATTCCGGTTGTCCATTTGAGAAACCGCCTTGCATGTTCCGCCATTTCCCGGGCCTCTGCCTGTGTCAACAGCCGCTCCTCATACTCGACGAGGTTCTTCCTCGCGATAACCCTTGCGACATGCTTTCCGGCCGCCGCCGCAGTTTCTCCCATAACGTCCTGCAGGAGGCCGACGACTTCCCTGTGATCGAGCTCTGCGCTTCTCATCCCGCCGTAATATGCAATAACGGCGTCGCTGGCGGAGATCACCGTATGGACGGCCTGCAATCCTGCGGAGTTCCACTTGCCTTCATCAAGCGAGAAATCCATCATGAATGCAAAGTCGGATGCCTTCGCAAGGAAGGCCCCATACGCTCTCTTGTCGACGACCCTCGTCTTGCGTCTCTTCGTCATCCGGCCCACTCCGACAATCGCTTGCCGGAGATGATCATGCCTTCCTTCATGACGGTGCGCAACAACGGCAGATCCTTCCTGCGTTTGACCTCGTCGACCGTCAGACAGTGTATGGACAAGAGACCGTCGAACCTTTCACTGAAGTAGGAAGCCATGGCCGCCGCCTTTTCCTCCATCGCCGCCTTCTCCCTTTCGCCCTTCACGACTGCCATGACATCTATGTCGCTGCCCTTTTTCTCCTCGCCTCGCGCAAGACTGCCGTAGAGAACAAGGCTGACCGTACAATGTCCAAAGCGTACCGCGACATCCCTCTTCAATTCGTCAAGCAACCTTCCTTCTGCCTTGATAGCAGGGAGCACGATGTTCTCAGCGAAGATGCTGTCCTTCAAAAGGGAATACTGGTAGGCATTTCCGGCCCTGCGCTGCTTGACGGCACCGATGTCAACCAGGGATGCCAGCGCATGGATGGCACCCCGATGGGTAAGTCCGGCAAGCTCACCGACCTGTCTGCCGCTGAGCGGCCGAGAAATGCTGGCCAGGACCCTCAAAATGCGGATCCTTGCCGGGCTTCCAAAAATCAGTTCGAGGACATTGTGAACTCTCATGATATGGATAATAATCTATCCATAATAGCCAGTCAAGTATCCAATCCTTTCGCCCCAGGCCCATTGCCCGCGAACCGCGGCCGCTGGAACTCGGACATCGAATCTTGGCCCCTGGACTTCAGATTCATTCCACAACCATCCCGTCCCGGAGCGCGATCGTCCGTCCCGCGTACGCCGCGACGCTCGGCTCGTGCGTGATCATCACGATCGTGAGTTCCCGTTCCCGGTTGAGCCGCGCCAGGAGGTCCATGATCTCCTCGCTCGTCCTCGTGTCCAGGTTTCCCGTCGGCTCATCGGCGAGGAGGAGGACCGGTTCGTTCACGAGGGCCCGGGCGATCGCGACGCGCTGCTGCTGGCCGCCGGAGAGCTGGGTCGGGAGATGGTTCTCCCGAGCGGACAACCCCACATCAAGGAGAGATTTTCGCGCGCGCTCCCGCCGCTCGGCCGGCGCCACATTCGAGTAGACGAGCGGAAGCTCGGTGTTCTCGACGGCAGACGTGCGCGCCAGCAAGTTGAAGCTCTGAAAGACGAAGCCGATGAAGCGGTTCCGATGGCGCGCCCGCTCCGCCTTGTCGAGGGAAGAGACCTCCCGTCCTTCCAGGATGTACGTCCCACGGGTCGGCCGGTCAAGCAGGCCCATGATGTTGAGGAGTGTCGACTTCCCCGATCCCGACGCGCCCGTGATGGCGAGGAACTCGCCCTTCCCCACCGCAAGATCGATCCCCTTCAGGGCCAGGAAACTCCCCTCGCCGATCCGGTATTCTTTCTCGATTCCTTCCAGGCGGATCACAAGAACCCGCGCCAGCCGCCCGGTCCCGGCTTCTTGGCGTTCTTCGCCTGCGATTCGACGATTACCGCCTCCCCGTCCTTGAGCCCGCTCGCGATGATCGTCTTGTCGGGGTTGTTCGCGCCGATCGTGACCTCCCGAGGCGAGGGCTTCCCCTCCTCGAGCACCCAGATCGTCCGCGTTCCGGCCGGCCTTTCCTTTCTTGCGCCCGCCCCGGCCTGTCCGGCGGCAGGCTTCCGGGCGGACTGCTCAACCTTGACCCGGAACGCCGCGTTGGGAACCAGAAGTGCGTCCTTGTACTCCCCCGTCCGGATCGAGACGGTCGCCGTCATTCCGGGCCGCAAAATGAGCCTCTCGTTCGCGACGGTCACGAGCGCCGTGTAGGTCACGACGTTCTGGACGATCACCGGGGCCTTCCGGATCTGCGTCACACGGCCCGAGAAAGTCTCGGCCGGAAACGCATCGACGGTGAAGGTCGCCGGCTGTCCCTCCTTGAGCTGTCCCACGTCCGATTCGTCGATCGCCGCCTCGACCTGCATCTTCGCAAGGTCCTGGGCGATCGTGAAGAGCGTCGGCGCCTGGAGGGAGGCGGCCACGGTCTGTCCCACGTCCACGTTACGGGAGATCACCGTGCCGTCGATCGGCGACGTGATGACCGTGTTCCGAAGGTTCACTTGCGCCTGTTCCAGCGCCGCCCGCGCGCGCTGGACTTCCGCCTCGCCGGCCTTCTCCTGGGCGACGGAAGTCTCGAACGCGGTGAGCGCCGCGTCCGCCTCCGCGCTGGACACCATCCCTTTCGCGGAGAGGGCCGTCATCCGGTCGCTGTTCCTCTTCGATTCCAGGCGCGAGAGCCGCGCGCGGGCCAGGGCGGCCTCGCTCGTCGCGAGGTTGGCTTCCGCCTGCCGAGCCTGAGCCTCAAAAAGCGACGGATCGATCCGCGCAACGACCTGGCCCCTGCGGACCTGGGAGTTGAAGTCGGCGCCGAGCGACTGGATCGTTCCGGAGATCTGGCTTCCCACCTGGACCGTCACAACGGCCGAAAGCGTCCCCGTCGCGGATACGGACGTCACGAGCTCGCCGCGCTCGGCCCGGGCCGTCTTGTACCCGCCGGCCTTCGCTCGAGGCCAGAACCAGTACGTTCCCGCGCCGATCGCGGCGAGGAGAAGAACGGCGGAAACAGCCATCCAGCGTCTCTCTCGAAGAAAATTGACCATGCGAATTCAGACCTCCAACGACCGAGAAAAAAGATATGCGACGGTTATCGGCACGGCGCTAGCGCCTCCCCATCGCCCGCTCCAGCCGGGCAATCGCAAGCTGAAGATCGCCCAGGGCCTGGAGCGCGTCCGTCTCGCCCTTGACGAGGGACGTATTGGCGTCCGTCACCTCGATGATCGCGCCGACCCCGGCATCGTAACGCCCCTTCGCAAGGTCCATGTTCTCCCTCGCCTTCTTGAGGTTGCTCTCCGTGAGCGTCACGCGGACGCGCGCGTCGTCCAGGTTGGCGTGCGCCTGATTGACGTCGAAGAGGACGCCCTGCTTCAGGTTCTCCCGGTTCGCCTGCGCCGCGTCGAGGTTCGCCTCGGCTTCCCGGATCTTTCCGTAGCCGGAGAATCCCGCGAACAACGGGATCGACAAACCCACCTGGGCGCTCCATGAATTCCCAAGGTCGCTCGTCCCGCCTAGCCTCGCCGAGTCCGCGGTCCCGTCGTTCCAGGTGTACGACCCGCTCGCGGAGATCGTCGGCCAGTGCTGTCCTTGGGCCGCGCGGACCGACTGCCGCGCCGCCTCGACCTGGGCGTCCGCCTGCCGAACCTCGGGCCGTTTGGCCAGGGCCTCTCTCGCAGACTCATCGAGCGGGGGCATTTCCTTCCGATCGGCGAGCGTTTCGTCGATCTCCGCAGGAGCGTTGGGATCGATCCCCATGGCGTTGTTGAGCGTGATGCGGGTCAAGCGCACGTTGTTCCGGGCCGTGCTGAGTCCGAGGAGGGCGTTATTGACCTCCACCTCGGCCTGTGTCACGTCGTACCGCGGCCTCACGCCGACTTCGTAGAAGGCCGTGGCCTGCTTGAGATGGGCCTGGGCGGAGGTGAGAACAGCCTCCTGAACCGTGACGAATCGCTTCGCAATGAGGTGCGCGTAGTGGGCCTGTTTGACGGAGAGAATGACGTCCTGGATCACCTTCTCCAAGCCGCCCTGCCCGGCCTGGAGGTTGGCCTTCGCCGCTCCAAGGGAGCCGTACGTCCTCCCGAAGTCGTAGAGGAGCTGCGACGCGGAGAGGGACGACGCCGTCGTCTCGGTGGTCGTCTTGCCCGTAACGCCTTCCGACTCGCTCTCGGAGCGCGTCACCGATCCCGTAATCTGCGGGAGAAGCGGAGACCGGGCCTGAATGACAAGCCCTTCCTTCGCCGAGACGTCCGCCTTCGCGGCCCGGATCAATTGGTTGTTGGCGAGCGCCGTCTCGATACAGCGGTCCAATTTCAGAGGCGCCGGGCGCGGAGCCGCGGACGGGGGGTCGGCCGCAAACGCCGTGCCCGAAACAGCCATGAAAACAAGAAGGGACGCGATCGATCGGAACATAAGACCTCCTCGGACGCCGACGCCAAGACGGTTGGCCGGAACGCGGGAAACAGACCGGCGCATTATACAGTGGTCCCAGCACTGCCGAATATTGCCATTCGCACTCTGAAAGATATCCACAGATTACGCAGATTGCACAGATTCTTGGGGGTGAAATGGCGGTTTACATCTGCGTCATCTGCGAAATCTGCGGATGTCCTTCTTGCTATTCGCGCCACGGAGCGCCGTCTACCGGCCCGTGCCCGGAAGAAAAGCAGGGGCGGGAACTCCTGGAACCAGCCCCGCCGAGCGCGCCTCGCGGTAGAACCGCGAGAGACCGGCCAGATGGTCGGGCGTCAGGTCGTACGAGATCGTCCTCCAGTACCGGACGAGCCCTTCCTTTCCCATCCACGTCCTCTCGGGAGCCGATGCCGCGAGCCTCTCGAACGAACGGTACGCCGTTTCCTTCGCCAGAACGAGGTCGGACCACAGGTCCCGCACCATGGAAAGGCGGCCTGGATCGAGATCCCGCCGGACGAGCCACAGAGCGAAGACGAATGGGATCCCCGTGTAGTCATGCCAGAGGCGGCCCAGGTCGTAGACGAAAATCCCCCGCCGCTCGCGGCGGGCGGCTTTCAAGGCCTCGTCGCCGATGAGAAGGGCCGCCGGATGCGTTCTCAGCATCTCGGACAGCGAGCCGCCAGCCGATATGCATTCGACACCGAGCCGGTAGAAACGGTTGAACAGGACCATGAGAAGGGCGTGAGACGTCGCCGACGCCGACGTACAGCAGATCGCCGCTCCCCTCAGGTCCCCCAGGGGGCGGCGGGAGAAGAGGAGAATGCTCTCCACGCTTCCGATGGCGCTGATCGAGAGCTGGGGAAGGACCCAATAGCTTTTCGGATTGCGGGCATATTCGATCGAAGAGACGGGACCCAGATCGATCTTCCCCTCCGCGAGCAGGGTATTGAGGCGGGCGGGCGTACCCCGGACGAACCGGAACGGTCCCGGCGAAATCATGCTCCTGAGCGTCTGGAAGATCGGCGTCATGTTCGCGTAACCGATCTCGCCGATTCGAAGGACTTGGGCCATTTCTATGACAGAAGGTGAATCACCGCGGCCGAAACGACCGGGATCGTGAAGTTGTCGTTCACCGGAAGGGGCAGGAATTCCACGGCCGCCGCCGCCCCGGCGCCCGCTATGAGCGCCCCGAGCGGCGGGGCGTGGGGGAATAACACAACGCCCAACGAGACGAGCGCCGACGCGGCAAGGAAAGCCCCCGTCCCTTCCAGGCTCTTGCCTCCGATCCTGGTCCGACCGAACCGCTCGCCCACGGTCGTCGCCGCAACGTCTCCGAACGTGAGGAAAAGGATCCCTGCGATCGCGACGGGCAGGGGGAAGAGCACAGCCGCCGCAAGACACCCGGCAAGGAACGGTGGCGTTCCCGAAATCTTCCCGTGCTCGGATGAACGTATGAGAGAGGCGGCGAACCGGACGAATCGGGCGTTAACGGCCGGGTTCCGGAGTCGAACGATTTCCACCGCCAGATCGGCGGCGAAAAGAAGGGCCATCGCCGTCAGCGTCTCGACGCGGGGAAGGAAGGCCAGGGTGGAGACGATGAGGATCCCTCCGCCGACGTGCCACAGTTTTCGAAAAAGATGCAGGTTTGTCATGGAAACGACGATATCATCTCTCTCCGATCCAAGCGACAATCTATCGCCTTCCAGCCGCATGGGTCAAAGAGAATTCAGCCGACGAGAGAAGAGTCGGAGAAGGGTCAGAGCTTGACATGCCAGGACGTATCGGAAAAGCCCGTCTTCCCGCGAAGTACCGGCAGACTTACCATCTCATTCGGAGAGTTCGAATCTCAGTCCAACGCGGAAGGCGGCGGGACCCGCGGGAAAAGGCGAGGCGTCCTGAACGGCCCGCACGGCCGCGCGGTCGAGGAGATCGGAGCCGGAGGAGGACGCGATCTCGATCCGTTCCGGGGTCCCGCCCTCGCCGACGCGGAACAACACCCACGCCGTCCCCGTGATCCCTCTCAGCCGGGCGAGAGGCGGATACTTTTTCACCGCGCTGACCCGCTCCAGGACGACGGCGAGAGGATCGCTCCCGCCTGTTCCGGACTCGCCGATTTCGCCTTTTCCGCCTTCGGCGGCCGCCGGTGCGGGAGTGACGGACGCGGACCTTGTCGTCGTATCCCGCGCTGTCCCCGCCGGCCGGACAGCGCCCGAAAGCGTTTCCGCCTCCATCAGCCATTCACGCTTCTCCGACTTCCGCTCCGATAACGACCCGCCGCGCACCCCTTCCCTCTCGCCAGCGGCGAGAGGGGGAACGAATCCCGCTTCCTCTGGATTCTCTCCGGCAGGCCCGCGGGCATCCATACCCCTTTCAACGAGCGAAACGGTCACAACCCCTCCGGTCCCGGCCGAGGAGAGCAAGGAGAGCGTTCCAACAACGCCAGCCACGGCGGCCCCGTGCAAGGCCGCCGACGCAAGAAGGGGACCTGTGAGCTTCACGTCTCGACTCCCGTACGCTTTCGAACGAATGCCCTTCCCCCTCTCCACCAGCGCGGGGGAGAGGGGGTTTACGGGCGGGTTCTAGAACCTTCCGTGCACGCCGGCGTAGAACGACCGGCCGGGCGTACCGTACCCCAGGACATCCTCGTACTCCTTGTCGAAGACGTTCTCGACGCGCGCGAAGAGCGAGATGCTCTTCGTCGCGCGCCACTCGCCGGACAGATTGACCAGCGTGTAGGCCGGAAGCCTTACCCGAGTGGACGGGTAGGTCGAGAAGTCCGTGTCCTCCCGCTTGCCCACGCGAACAAGCGACGCCGTTGCCGAGATATCGGGCGACGCCAGCCAGCTCGCCGCGAGACTCCCCCTGTTTCTCGCCCGCCGGATAAGGCGCTCGCCCGTCGCCTCGTCCGTGGCGTCGAGGACCGTTCCCCGGACAAGGAGGGAGAGGAAGCTCGCGGGCTTGTACCCCGCCTCCAACTCGAACCCGGAGGTCTTGGCCCGGCCGGTGTTCACGTACTTGGACGTGCCGAAGTCGTAGTCGATCAGGTTCCGGAACCGGGACCGGAAGTAGGCCAGGTCAACCCATCCCGCCGGACCCGCGAGCGGCTGGCGCAGGCCGACCTCATAGCTCGCGCTCTTCTCGGGCTGAAGGGTTTCGCTCCCGTACTGCGAATAGAGCTGGTAGAGAGACGGCGCTTTGAATCCCGTTCCCCACGAGGCGCGCAGACGCATTCCGGCCCCCGGCACGAGAACGCTCCCGGCGACCTTGCCGCTCGTCGCGCCCCCGAAGCGATCGTGGTCGTCCCTGCGGAGGCCGGCCGTGACCTGGAGCGCCTGGCTTGGAGTCCACCTCTCCTGCGCATAGATCCCCCACGTCCGCGCCGTCCGATCGTCAAACCGCGTGTTGTAAGAGCCGAAGGACGAAAGGGAGCGGTACTCGCTGTTCGCCCCCTCCTGCTCCCACTCGACCCCGCCCACGACCGTATGAGCCTGGCCGAGAAGAAGCGTGTTCTGCCAGTCGGCCTTCGTCATTCGGCCTTCGAACCGGCTGTCGAGCCAGTTGGACGGCCGCACGGAATCGAAATCATCGTGATCCGTGGACCGGCTCTCGACCCGTCCAATCGAGAGCGCCTGGTTCCACCAGTCGCGGACAGCCAGGTTCCCCCGGACCAGCGCGGAGAACATTCGGCTCGTCGCCACGCGGTTCGGGTCGTCTCCCCCCGCGCCGGATTTCGCGTCGATCTCGGTTCGGGCTTCGTGGCCGCGGAGGACGATCTCCGCGTCCGCGCGATCCGAAAGTTTGTATCCCGCCCGGCCGGAGTACGACGTGTTTCGCACTCCGTCCTTCTCGGTGTTCCCGTACTTCTCGCCCGCGGCGGAGATCCCGGCCGAATCCAGCCGGTCGAAACCGAAGGCGTAATGTGCCTTTCCCGTCCCCCCCGACAGGCCGAGCCGTTCCCGGAACGTGTTGAAGGAACCCGCTTCAACGCTCACATCGCCGGAGAGCGGCCCCTTCCCCTTCCGGGTGATGACGTTGATCACGCCTCCCATCGAGTCCGACCCGTACAGCGTGCTCTGCGGCCCGCGAAGGACTTCGATCCGTTCGACGTTGGCCAGCGAGAGATTGGCGAAGTTGAACGACCGACCCGCGGAGACGGGATCGTTCACCTCCACGCCGTCAATGAGGACAAGCGTGTGTTCGCTCTTTGTCCCGCGGAGGAAAACGCTCGAGAGGGACCCTGGTCCGCCGCTCCGGACAGCGTCGAGGCCGGCGACGTCCCGCAGGGCGTCGAAGACCGTCCGGTACTGCTTCTGTTCGATCTCTTTCCGCGTGATCACGGTGATCGATGACGCGGCGGCCTCCGCGGGCTCCTCGATCCGGGACGCCGTCACGACCACCTCGCCGGCCCTGACGGGCTCCTCGGCCGTCGAGATTCGGGGAACAACGATGCTGACCAGACCAAGAACAACGAGAAGAATCTTCCAGACCATGAATATCGTCCTTTCTCCTTCACGCGAAGGAACGGGTGGCTTCCTCCGGCGCCGGTCTCCTGGCTCGCGGTCCGAACCTACTCCCCGGCCCTTCCCGTCTCCCCATCAAGGGTGAGATAGTGGCTTCGCCGGGTTTCGTCCCGATCACAGTTGCGCGGCAGCTCCCGAATCTAACGGGATTCCCAGGGACCGCCCCGAATGACCGGGGCGTCCCACGCCGGAAAATTCTTTTCGCACGCAAGCGACTCTGTCATCTCACAAGCCCATCACCTCCTTCAAGGCGGTCCACTCCGTCCCGCGGACCAGCGCGTCCGCCAGGACATCCAGCCCCTCCTCCACGGGATCCCGCACGATCGCGAGAACGCCCGACAGATCGGCCCCCAAACCGTTCAGCCACGGCCGGCGGAAACCATCCGAATCGAAAACGCCGTGGAGATAGGTCCCCCAGATGCGCCCCCCTTCGACCGCACAGCCGTCCTCGACGACCTCGCCCGTCGTCCGGCGGGTCAGCCGGGAGAACCAGCGGCCCCCGTCAACGCGAGCTGTCCGGCCGGCGTGGATTTCGTACCCGCCTACCGGATATCCCTGAATCGTCATACCCCACGCCTCCGTCGTCACCTTCTCGCGCGAAAGGACCGTCTCGACGGGAAGAAGCCCGAGACCCGGCGCCCCCGCGAGGGACGACTCGACGCCGTCCGGATCCAGGACGCGCTCGCCCATCATCTGGTACCCGCCGCAGATCCCCGCGACCGCTCCCCCGGAGAGAGCGAAAGACCGGACCGCCTGTGCCATCCCCGTCTCGTGGAGGCGAATCAGGTCGGCGATCGTGTTCTTGGTCCCGGGGAGAACCACAGCGCCGCATTCCTCGACGTCCCGTGGATGGAAAAGGAAACGAACGCCGACGCCCGGTTCGCTCCTCAGCGGATCGAAGTCGCTCGCGTTGGACAGATGCGGAAGCGCCAAGACGCCGATTCGCACCTTGGCTCCTTCCGGCCACCGTGTCCCGCAAAGGAAAAATCCGTCCTCCTCGGGAAGACGCAGTTCGGGAAGAAAGGGGAGGACGCCCAGAACGGGTTTCCCCGCGCGCCGCTCCAACTCACGGAGCCCCGGATCCAGGAGCGCGCGCGTTCCCCGGAATTTGTTGATGAGGAATCCCTTGATCCGCGCCCGCTCGGCGTCCGAGAGAAGGGCGAGCGTCCCGACGAGGGACGCGAACACGCCCCCCTTGTCCACGTCGCCCACGAGGACGACCGGACAATCGGCCGTCTCCGCGAATCCCATGTTCGCAATATCGCCCTCCCGCAGGTTGATCTCGGCCGGGCTCCCGGCCCCCTCCACGATGATGACGTCGTGCTGTTCCGCCAGCCGCCTGAAGCTCTCCATGACCGCGTCTTTGAGCGCCGCTCTCACCTGGAGGAAGTTCCCGCCGTCCACCTTTCCCCACGGCCGCCCCTGGACGATCACCTGCGATCCCTCGTTTCCTTCCGGCTTGAGGAGAACGGGGTTCATGTCAACGGTCGGCTCAAGACCGGCGGCGCGGGCCTGGAGCGCCTGGGCTCGGCCGATCTCCCCGCCGCACGCGCAAACGGCGGCGTTGTTGCTCATGTTCTGCGGCTTGAACGGCGCGACGTCGAACCCCTCCCGCCTGAGCGCCCGGCAGATTCCCGCGACGATCAGGGACTTGCCGACGGAGGACGCCGTCCCCTGGATCATGAAGCCGCGGACTTTTCGTTTCATCCTAAAAACCGCAGTTCACTCACCGCAGAGGACCCCGATCCGATCGGGGGAGGAACACCTTTTCAGGCGGTTTTGATGCTCACCTGCCTGGTGCAGAGAACGAAGAGGTTGATGTGTCTTCCAATCCATGGGACTCCTTTGCGTTCTCTGCGTGCTCCGCGGTTCAACTGCTTTTTCTAGGTTCATTGGCCCCAGCCCCGTCAATTTTGAAATTTCCAATTATCAATTTTCACTTTTCAATTCCCCACGCCTTCCGGGAACACCCGCGGCCTCCCGTTGGCCGGATCGGGAAACACGCGGACCCGGCAGTTGTAAACGTCGGAAAGAACCTCCTCCGTGAACACGAGCGATGCCTCCCCCTCGGCCCTGACCCGCCCGTCCTTCAAAACCAGCACGCGGTCGGCCGCGTCAGCCACGGCGTTCAGATCGTGCGCGGCCCACACGACCGCGGCCCCCCTCGCGGCGAGGTTCCGGACGACCTCGGCGGCCTTTGCCTGGTGGGAGAGATCCAGATGCGCCGTCGGCTCATCCAGGATGAGGAGCGAAGGCGCCTGAGCCAGCGCCCTGGCGATGTAGACCCTTTGCCGCTCGCCGCCGGAGAGCGAAGAGACGGGCCGATCGGCGAGATGCCGGATGTCCGTCTCGTCCATCGCTCCTTCCACGATTCGCACTCCCTCGGGGCTCGATTCGTCGCCGTGGGGGAGCCGGCCCATCGCCACGGTCTCCCGGACGGAGAACGGGACATCCGCAGGAACCTCCTGCCAGACGACGGCGACCTCCCTCGCCCAGGCGCGGGCGGACGGCGTTCCGGGCGGTCTCCCCCGCCAAGTGACGGCGCCTTCCGCGGGCCTCAGCCACCCCGACGCGAGCGCGATGAGCGTGCTCTTCCCCGCTCCATTCGGCCCCACGACGGCCGCGACCTCCCCCGGCGGGACCGCCCAGTCGATGTCCCGAACGCCGACTCCCAGGCGTTCGGGGCCGTAAGAGAACGACGCGCGCCGGAGAGCGAGTCCTTCCTCGCTCGACCGAATCCCCGTCACGACTTCTTCTCCCGGCGCAGGAGCCAGAGAAAGAACGGCGCCCCGAGAAAAGCCGTGACGACGCCCACCGGCAGTTCGATGGGTGACATGATCGTACGGGCCGCCGTGTCCGCCAGAACCAGGAAAGCCGCTCCCGCCACAGCCGACGCCGGGACCAGTTCCCGGTGGCTCCGAACGCCGAAGAGGCGGACGGCGTGAGGGACGATCAGGCCGACGAAGCCGATCGTCCCGGCGGCGGATACGGCGACAGCCGTCAGAAGAGAGCCTGCGACATACAACACCGCCCGGACCTCGCGGACGGCGACGCCGAGGCCCATCGCGTGACGGTCCCCGTACGTCAGGGCGTCCATCGATCGCCCGAGAACGAGGAGCCCCGCCAGTCCGGCAACGAAGGCTGCCGCCGTCCCCGCGAGCGCGCCAGTCTGTCCCAGGTCGCCCATCAGCCAGAAGAGGACCGAGCGAAGCCGCTCGTTCTGGCTCACAGAGAGGAACAGCGCCACCAGCGCCCCCCAGAAGCTCGCGAGAACGACGCCCGTAAGAAGAAGACGGTCCCCGCCCGCCCCCCGCCGGGCGCCGGCGAGAAGGAACACGACGGCCACGGTGAAAAGCGCGCCGGCCAGCGATCCGCCCGCCATCGTCCAACCGGAACCCGCGCCGGCCAGAACGACGGCGATCGCGCCCACGGCCGCCCCCCCCGAGACGCCGAGGACGTAAGGATCGGCGAGCGGATTTCGGAGGAGGACCTGGAACACAGCGCCGGCCACGGAGAGCATTCCGCCCACAAGGGCGGCCCGAGCGACGCGCGGGAGGCGGACCTCGCGAAGGATCGTGGCCGCCACCGGATCGCCGGACTCCCCGCCGAGCAGGGCCGCGAGATCCTCCGCGCCCACCGGAACCGAACCCGCGAGAGTACCCGACAGCACCGCGACGAAGAGAGAGAGGACGGCCGCAATCCAGAAGACGATCCGGCTCATCGTCCCGGCCTCTCGGAAAATGCGTCCGGATGAATCCAGCGGGACAACTGCTCGACGCCCTCGATGACCCGCGGGCCGGGACGGTGCAGGAGGTCGGAGTTCATGATGTGAATCCTCCCCCCAGCCACGGCGGGAATCATCGCAAACCGGGACCACCGGGACGCGAGCCCGGCGCCCTCTTTCCCCATCCCCGAGAGAATCATCACCTCCGGTTTCGCGGCCGCCACGGCCTCAAGGCTCACGCGCGGATTCGCAACGCTGAGCCCGGCGAAGACGTTCCTCCCCCCGGCGAGACGGATCGCATCGTGGATGAAGCTTCCGTCCGAGACGGTCATGAGCGGCTGGTCCCAAAGCTGGTAGTACACGGCAACGCGGCGACGTCCGGCCGTCCTGCGGGCGATCTCCGCAAGCGCTCCTTCCATCCGGCGGGCCGCGGACTCGGCCCCTTCGGCCCGCCCGGCGACCGCTCCGATCCGGCGGACCTCTCGGGGAATCTCGCCGATCGCCTCCGCTCCCGAGACGTAGACCGGAAGACCGAGCCGGATCAGCTCTTCGACGCTTTCGCGCCGGTTTCCGACGAGCGTCGCGATCACGACGTCCGGCCGCGCGGCCAGGACAAGCTCGATCGAGGGATCGGAGAAGCCGCCGATCCGTGGAACGCGCCGGGCCGCCTCCGGGTAGTCGCAGAAGGACGTGACGCCCACGACGCTGTCACCGGCTCCGATGGCGAAGAGGATCTCAGTCAGGTGAGGGGCGAGGGAAACGATCCGGCGCGGAGAGTCGGGAAGATCGACCTTGCGGCCCAGCGCGTCCGTGAACGTCCCGGCATGGGCATGAACCCCAAGAACGAGGAACGATACCGGCAGGAGAAGAATGTGTCGGAAACGACCGGGGAAAAAAGGGGAAGACCGGCGAACGAACCGCCGGAGGGCGGCCCGGATGGACTTCATCTCTGGCATTTCTCCTCACTCTCCCTTGTCCGAAGAGTCTGTGAGGAGTTCCCGGGCCGGTCTCCTGGCTTCCCCGACCCCCAGCCGCCTTCCCATCCCGAGACAGGCTCGAGACAGTGGCTTCCTGGCTGAGGGCTTTGATTCGCCATCTGGCGAATCGGGGTTACAGTGGCGGTCCCGCTCCCGATTCTCACGGGATTCCCTTTAGGCCGCGCAAACCACGCGGCCACCCGGGAACTCTTGTTGAGGGGCGGAAGATAACATGCGATCCCGTTGGGTGTCAATCCGAGTGATCTTGGGAGACATGCGGCCGTACGCGAGGGACAACAAGTAGTTCGGACGGAAAAAGAAAAGAGCCACGACGCTGGATGAACCGCTCGGTCGCTGATTACAGAGACCCGACGGCCTTCCGCACTTACGTCCTTGACGCTTCGTGGCTCCAACCCCTATTTAATACCGGCCCTTACGAAAAGCAAGGGGTCGTCGCCGCCCCCAGGCGCCATGCCTCCCACCCGCCCCCCTGCCCCCCGTTTCGCAGGCAACTCATTGAGAGACTTGGACAATCCGCCCAACGGTGCACCTTGATATGATATCCTTCAGCCTCGTCCCCAACGCCCGGAGGTCCATTCATGGCTCGAAGAATTCGGCTCCTCGCCCTGCTTGCCGGCATGGTCCTTTTCCCCCTCCCGGCGCCGGCCGACGAAGAGAGCCGAGTCACCCTTCTTCTCATCAACGACCATTACACGATCGACGCGGTCGACGGGGGGAAGCGCGGGGGGATCGCCCGGCTGGGGACGCTCCTCAAGAAGATCCGGGCCAAGGACCCGGAGACTCTCTTCCTCCACGCGGGCGACTTCATCTCTCCGTCGGTTGAGTCGATCTTCCTCCGCGGCGAGCAAATGGTCGGGGCCTACAACGCCCTGGGCCTCACGGCCGCGACGTTCGGAAACCACGAATTCGACTTCGGCGACGCGACTCTGAGACTACGCATGAAGGAGTCGCGCTTCTCGTGGGTCTCGTCGAACGTCTATGACCAGGCAACCGGAAAACCCTTCGGCGGCGCCGTTCCCTGGATCGTTCGGGACGTCCGTGGCACGAAGGTCGGAATTTTCGGCCTCACGCTCCCGGAGACCGCCATCATGTCCTCTCCCTCTCAGCAGGTGGAGTTCCGGGATCCGTTCGACGCCGCCCGCCTGGCCGTCGCCGAACTGAAACAGCAAGGCGCCTCCGTCATCGTCGCGGTTACGCACCTGGAGGTTGCCGCGGACGAGAAGCTCGCCCGCGAGGTCCCCGGAATCAACGTGATCCTGGGAGGGCACGAGCACGAGCCGATCCGCCGGGAGGTGAACGGCGTGCTGATTCTCAAGGCGGGATCGGACGCCCGTTTGCTGGGCGAAGTGGTCGTGACGGTGGAAAACGGCGGCCGGGTCACTGGACGGCGGGACCGGCTGATCCCCGTCGATGGCGCCGTTCCGGAGGACGCCGAGACGGCGACCCTTCGCGATTCCTACCTCGACCGCTTCCGCCGGGAACTGGACCAGCCGCTCGCCCGGACGGCTGTCCCCCTCGACGCCCGGACGGAAATCGTCCGGACGCGGGAGACCAACCTGGGGAACCTGATCGCGGACATCATGCGAACGAGGACGAGCGCCGACGTCGCTCTCATGAACGGCGGCGGAATCCGCGGGAACCGCCTGATCCCCGCCGGGACTCTGACCCGGGGGGATGTGTTCAACATCCTCCCCTTCCCGAACGTGATCGTCGCCGTGAGGC
>Ga0154722_1081_pt1 | contig 32707 bp, 31 predicted proteins | sample Rifle2008BG16ft_FD_105730 | JGI IMG/M metagenome (GOLD analysis project Ga0154722, IMG submission 105730) | Nitrospirae bacterium RBG_16_64_22 | reverse complement strand
CACCGGTCCTGTACGTCACCTCGCAATTGGGGAAAGTCCCGGGCCTACCACTGACGGAGGGAAAGGTGGAAAACAGAATGCGGCCGATTCATCCTGGGGAGGTCCTGCGGCAAGAACTGGAGGAGATCGGGCTTTCGGCCCGGGGCCTGGCGACGGCCCTGGGGGTGCCGGCAAACCGGGTGACCGGGATTCTGAACGAGGAGCGCGCCTTGACCGCCGATACTGCGCTCAGGCTCGCGCGTTACTTCGGGACCACGGCGGAGTTCTGGATGCACCTCCAGGCCGCCTATGACCTTCGGCGCGCGGCGCGCGACGTGGGGAAGAAGATCGCCCGCCAAGTCCAGCTCCGGGCGGCGTAATCCCGGGGCGAGCCTGCCCGCCGCCTCGGCCCACACCCCTTCACACTTCTCGTCAATCCCCTCAGAACATCCCCTCAGAACCCCTCATCGTGGAACCTTGGGGCTACGTTATTTCTAGGAGAAGATCGGCCAGGCTCGGGAAGAAGCCGCCGATCTGGCGGGAAAGTTCGCCCCGCCTCGGCCGCCGTCAGGCAACTGCCTTCAGGGGGCGCACTTCACGCATAACTATCGAGGACAAGGCATCCTCGGCGACGTCCATGTCGTAGCGGCTTTGCAAGTTCAGCCAGTACCGCGGGCTCTGGAGAAAATAGCGGCCCAACCGCAGGGCAACTTCCGCGGTCACCGGGCGCTTCCCATGCACGACGAGGCTGATTCGCATGGCGGACACCCCCAGGTCGCGTGCGAGCCGGGACTGGGACAGTCCAAACTCGTCGATCAACTCCTTGAGATATGCGCCGGGATGCACCGGCGCAAGGGGCTTCCTGGCCATTCCGTCCTCCTTGAAGAACCCCGCCTTGAAAGGCGGGGATTCTCCGACCTCTAAGGTACTTTTCGATATTTGCATTCGCGCCCCTTGGCCCCGCCCCAAGGGGCGGGGATTGCGGCGCACTTTGCGGTTCAATGGTAGTCCACAATTTCGACTTGCTCCGCGTGACCATCTCGCCAGACGAAGCAGATCCGCCACTGGTCGTTGACGCGAATGCTCCACTGCCCCTTGCGACCGCCCTTCAGGGCCTCAAGACGGTTTGAGGGCGGCAGGCGCAAGTCCTCCAACCCGGCGGCCGAGTCGATCGCGTTGAGCTTCATGAAAGCGCGTTGCTGGATCTCGCGCGGAAACCTCCGGGAGAATTCGCGGCTGAAGACCCGATGGGTCTCCCGGCAACGGAACGACTTGATCACGGGAGCATATAAACATTTTATTTAAGCCTCTGTCAAGAGCGGTCGTGACATCCTGGGCGGGAGAAGATCTGGCACCCGAGCCAGGCGCCCGAGAAGCTTCCCGGAAGCGCCTGCGGCTCAAGCTCAACATGGCCGTCACGCCGGAGCTCGCGGCGTGGGTGACGTCTCTTCCCCTAGCCATGCCGGGGGAGGGCCAGAGTGAGGGCCAGAGTGAGGGAAGAACACCCGTGACCCCATCTGTCACACGGGTGTGGTAGAAAGAAGGCGGAATCGGGGACTCCGAGGGGAGTGGGAGCGAACGCCGGACATGATTACGCCACGCGCATTGACGGAAACGCGGGTTTCTGGTAGCTTTTCCTTAAAGCCGTCCAGACAGGCTCTCAGGCTCCATCCTCTCCAGGAGTCAGGAACGATGCGGTTGCAAACCTTCCCTTACGCCTGCTTCCTCCCTCTCCGAGGCATACGCGGGCTCTCGCCGAACCGCTGTCGCGTCCTTTTCCCCGGCCATCACCTGCCCTCGCATGCCAGGCCATGCCCCAGGCGACCGAGACGACGCCCCGGCCCTAAGGTCGAAAGCCCTCACTCCTCGCCGGCTCGTCTCTCAGAAGACGTCGCAGGAGACAGCCCCACAAAGTCGGCAAATAAGTTAGCAAAACTAGCAACGTCCCGTCCGTCCGCCCCGTCCCCCGTTCGGCAAAGGAGAAGCTCCTGTGAACGAGTACTATCTCAAGATCCTTGAAAAGATTCATGGCCCTTTGAGCCAGCAAGAAGTGACGGAAATGATCAAGGAGGGGGCGCTGCCTCTCGATGGGTTGGTTTCGCAGGTTGGTCAACAGGAGTGGCGCCTGCCTAAGGACCTCCCCGAGTTCGCAGTGGCATACCAACGGCCCGTCTCCAGTACATCGTCCACGGCTATAACTGAGTCTCAGGTCGCACAGGAAGAGGATGGCGAGCTTGAAGAAGCGCCCGAGGAGAAAGGAACCAAGTATCAGCACATAAGCGCTATTCGCAAGTCTCTAGATGAGCTCGCAGAACGCCAAATTGAATCGATCATTGCGAAGATCAGAAACCATGACTCGAACACAGCATTCACGCAGGCTCGCGGGAAGGAATTGCGGCAGGCAATTGAGAGTTCCGCTATTGAATATTGGCGTCGATCCGGCCTTTTATCAAAATGGATTGCGGAATTCGTCAGGATTAACAAGAAAGGCAAGAGAGCCGACCATAAGCGTAAACTCAAAGGTGAACCACCTGAAAAATACGATGACGTCCAGAACTGGCTTGAAAAGCTTGGCTACCATGAGGAGGAGGGGTGCTACTGCTTCATGAAGGGGAACGGATATAAGTATATCGGACAGACAACCAAGAAGACGTTGCAGAGGCGTATTAAGGACCACGAGGATAAGATTTGGTGGGCAGATGCGGATGCGTTTAGAGTTGTCATTCCCCAATACAAGACACAATGCGAAGCTCTTGAGCGTCTCTTGATTCTCAACTACCAGCCAACGGAAAACGAGACATTCGGAAACAGGGGACAAAATCCAGCCGATAACATTCTCGAATTCATACGTAAAGAGGTGAAGGAGCTAGCCAGAGACAGAAAGGTATAGGGTGTTGCGCGACAACGCGGAGCGCGCGCGGGGCACGTGTTTTGATTTTGCACTTTCTAAACTGGGGGCAGTGGGTGGAATGGGGGCTACTGTCGCCTGCTGTTGCTGGGCGAACGGAGGCCATCCCCGGCGGCCTCCGCGGCACACCTGGGAGCAATGCTCCATGCGCCGGGCTCCGACGGTTGGCAGGCGAGGAGGGGTAGTGATGAAAGGTTCAGTGAGAAATAGCGTCCCTTCCTCCGCCCCAGAAGGAATACGGCAGTGCCTTTGAACTATAGACTTGCGATAGATGGCGATGTTTATGAAAAGTCCGCATGGAATCTCTTTCTTCAATCGGCGTTTCCATCATACGAGGCATTCTGGCTCAAGCACGTGATCCCCTTGACAACTCGACCAAGGGACATCCACTTCAAGGACGATGCCGCCCTAGCCGCCGAGGACAAGAATGCGGAAGACATCGCGATCGCACAGTTGCACTACACCGTACTCAAACACCTAACCATGGCGTACGAATTGATCCGGGCACAAGGCTCGGACGAACTGATGCTTTTCGCAGGGCTTTCAGCCCTCACGGCGTCGCAGGACGTTGCTTTTGAGCTTCTCCAGCGCCATATGCAGCGAGGAAAGTACGATCCATGGAAAGAATCTCCCCTCCCGGGAGAGAAGGCCAAGTCTGGCAAGGACGCCCGTCGCAAATGGATAAAAGACCACAATTATCCACTCCAGCGTATCCGCGACTACCGTAACAAGCTTATTCATGGTCGAATGCTGCCGAGAATCTTTGACCCAGGAGGCATCGTCGTTCCAACGATGGCGTCAGTCGAAAAGTATGTTGACTGGAGAATGGTAACGAACGTGGCAAGGGGAGGTGCCGCATCTTCCTCAGACTTTACCTACGCTCGAACCTTGCTTCAGGATGCATGGCGGGAAACATTGCAGTATTTGGAAGAGTCGTGGCGCACGTATTTGTTGGTGGATTGCAATGGGGACCCACCGAAGGATCTAAAGGGACGGGGACCCCGACGGGGACGGGACCCCGACGGGGACGTTGCTAGTTTTGTTAAGTTATCCGCCGGGACTTTGTGGGAGCTGGTCCCTGCGTCGCATTCCGAGGGGCGATGCGAGGAGGATTGAGGGCTTGCGACCGCATGGCCGAGGGAATGTACGCGATCGGGGGTCCGGGAGAGCCTGCGCGGACCCGGCGAGGGCGGGGCGTGGTTCCGGAACTTTCGGGACGTTGTGTCCTACGTGTCAAAGTGTTTGAGAACTTCAGGGATGTTGTTGCTTCCGTTTCACACCGCCCGAGGCAGCCGGTCCGGGCGGCGGCTGATCCTCTCTTGACTGCGTGGGACGGCTTCGCGACAAGAAGCCCGTGGCCATGTTGAAAAACCATCACGGACGCGGGCGATCCTGGACGGCCCGAGGGGCCTGCCTGCTGGCGCTCTCGCTTCTTCCGTTCTTCCCTTCCCTCACCCACGCCACCCAAGGCCGGCAGTACTACCTCCAGGACGCCCTCGGCACCACGACCAACCTCGCCACGGCCGCGGGATACATCCAGGCCACCTACCAGTTGGGCGCCTGGGGCAGCGCGAGAAAGACGCTCGGGAGCAGCGTCAACTACGGGAACCCGGTGCGGTACGTGGACCGGGAAGGGTATGAAGCCACCATCCTGGTGCCCGGGGCAGGGGTCGAACCTGCACTCCCTTGCGGGAAGGGGATTTTAAGTCCCCTGTGTCTGCCGTTCCACCACCCGGGCTTGAAGGATGGCTGGCTGAAGGATAGCCGGTTTTCCCCGCCTCCGCAATTAGCAGGGTGTTGAAAAACACCCTGCGATGCAATCCATGGATGGATTGCCAAATTGCGAGACTTCCCAAGCCTCGCAATTTGTAAGACTTGGCCGAATTCACTTCGGCCAAGTCGTGGTTGAAAAAACCATGCCTGCCTGCCGGTAGGCATGGGATGGGCTTTTTCAACATCCTGTCAGACCCATCCCCGACGGGCAACGCTCCTGGCAAGAAGGAGAGCGGCAGCCAGAGCCGCGACGAGAGACAGGCCTCCCTCCAGCGCCCGGCCGAGGAGAAGAAGTCCCGGGCCGAGGGTTGCGCCGAGGACGAGCGCGGTTCCGAGAACCCAGTGTGCGATGTCCCGGCCGAAGAGGCCGTTGCCTCCGTCCCGGCCCGCGATGGGCCGCCATCCGAAGGCGGGGGGGCGGACAAGGTCCCAGAACTCCCTCAAGCGTTCGGCCGGCACGGGACGCGTCAGATACGTCGCCGCAAGTGCGGCGAGGGCGGAGCCCGCGATGATCAGGACGAGTTTCTCAGAGTATGACCACGCCGCGAACGGTTGAACGAGATACGCCAGGAACGAAAGCCCCATCGAGACCGCGATCGCCGCGATCTCCGTCCAGGCGTTGATCCGCCACCAGAACCAGCGAAGGAGCATGACGAGCCCCGTTCCGCTTCCGAAAGCGAGGAGGAATTTGAAAACGCCCACGATCGACTCGACCTGGTATGTCACGATTCCCGTGATGACCGAGAGACCGAGCATCGAGAGTCGCGCGACCAGGACGTGGTGTCTTTCGGAGGCGTCGGGCCGGATGAACCGCTTGTAGAAGTCGTTCACGAAGTAGGCCGAGGAAAGATTGAGGTAGGACGAGAGCGTGGACATGAACGCGGCCAGGAGGGAAGCCAGCATGAGCCCCCGCGCCCCCGCCGGGAGCAGGTCCATCATCATCACGGCGTAGACCTTCTCGTGGTCGACGACTGAAGGATAGAGAACGAGAGACGCGAGCGCGGCCAGGATCCAGGGCCACGTCCGGACGGCGTAGTGGGCAACGTTGAAAAAGAACGTGGCGGCCAGCGCCTCCTTTTCCGTCCGGCAGGAGGCCATCCGCTGGACGATCACGCCGCCGCCATCCACCGAATACCTCGACCACCAGACGAGCCCCAGGTAGCCGGCGAAGGCGACGACCGCCGGGGACCAGAAGTCCGGGCCGGCGGGCGGAAGGAAGGACAGGGCCTCGGGGCGACCCATGTCCGCGATGCGGGCGGGGAGAGCGGAGAGGCCTCCCGCGGCGTCGACCGCGTAGGCGGCAAGGAGGACCGCTCCGGCCATCGCGACGATGATCTGGAAGAAGTCGGTCCAGACGACGCCCCAGTAGCCGGAGGCAAGCGCGTAGGCGATCGTGACGATGCTTGCGACGGCGATCACCTCCCACTTGCCCCATCCGACGGCCACGTCGAGAATCTTGACCATCGCGAGGATCACCTGCGCCTTGATAATCGTATGGATGAAGAAGGCGAAGTAGATCGCTTTGAATCCGCGCAGGACGGCCGCCGGTCTCCCCCCGTACCGAAGCTCGATGAGCTCCACGTCGGTCATGACGCCGGCCCGCCGCCAGTAGCGGGCGAAGACGAACACGGCCAGCATCCCGGAGAGAAGGAGCGCCCACCACTGCCAGTTTTCGTAGATCCCGTGGCCCCGCACCAGGCCCGTGACGTAGAGTGGGGTATCGGCGGAGAAGGTCGTGGCGACCATGGACGTTCCCGCGAGCCACCATGGGAGATTTCGTCCCGAGAGAAAGAACTCCGAAAGGGAGGATGACGCGCGGCGGGCGAGCGAGAAGCCGATCCAGAGCGAGCCGGCCATATAGGCGGCGACGATGATCCAGTCGAGGCTAGTCATCCGGCCCAGCCGTGTCCGCGGAGACCGCTCACCAGAGAGTCGGCTTGGTTATCATGAGGACGAGGGATGCGATTGGAGAGACGGTTGCGACGGCCCCCCAGAAGAACCACTTGCGAAGGAGAGCGTGATACTCGCGGGACAAGGCGCTCCCGGATGCAACGGCTTCATGCGCGAGGCGGACGAGACGTCTCTGGCTGGGGAGCAGGAAAGCGACCCAGACGACGCCCGAGAAGACGAACAAGGCGACGGCGGCCGAGATCCACGACGCGCCCCGGATGCCGCCCCAGGGCGTGGCGAGGACGACCCCACTTATAAGGATCAGGAAGACGCCGGGACCCGTGAATACGAGGTCCAGCCAGTCGACCATGTCTGACGCGAACGAGATGATTCGGGGGTCGTTCGTCCGCCTGGCCATGAACATCCAGACGCCCGTGACGACGATGTTTCCGATGAAGAGGACGCCTCCCGCGATGTGGATGAGTTTGTACCAGCCGATCGAGAAGAGAGGGCGGTATGCGTACCCTTCCAGGATCAGGGGAACCGTGGCCAGGAGAAGAACGACCACCATTCCGACCATCCACTTCGCACTGACGCGCAAGCCGTCCTCCGCTCCAGGGGGAGTGAATCCAGCCATGGCATCCATGCAGTCCGGGCCGGAAACGCGGGGCGAATCGTACCCGATCCGGGCGCTCCGGTCAAACGCTGACATTGCGGCGACAGGCGGAGTCCGTAGGCTATAATACGCGGGGCGGCGCGGTCCTTTTCCTTCCCTACCGCGAAGGGAGGGCCGGGGCGCCGATACGATCGTCTCCGGAGACCACACGATGACTCGATCCATAACCGACGTCGCGGCGGACCTGGGCCTTTCACCCGGCGAGATCGTTCCGTACGGAAGAGGCATGGCGAAGATCCCGCTGGAAGCGTTCGTGTCCAGGCGCGTCCGTCCCGACGCCCGGTACATCCTCGTGACGGCGATGACCCCGACGCCCGCGGGGGAGGGAAAGACGACGGTGGCCGTCGGTCTCGGGATGGCGCTCGTCCGGGAGGGCGTCCGCTCCGTCGTCTGTCTGCGACAGCCTTCTCTCGGTCCCGTCTTCGGGATCAAGGGAGGCGCGACGGGCGGGGGCAAGGCGACGGTCGAGCCGGCGGCGGACATTAATCTCCACTTCACGGGCGACTTCCACGCGGTCACGGCCGCCCACAACCTTCTGGCCGCCGTCATCGACAATCACCTCCACCACGGGAACCCTCTGGAAATCGACGCCCGGACGGTCCTCTGGCCGCGGGCCCTCGATATGGAGGACCGGCCCCTTCGGCAGATCGTCACCGGTCTCGGCGGACGGGCCGACGGCCCCCTGCGGCAGGGATCGTTCGTCATCACGGCCGCGTCGGAAGTCATGGCCATTCTCGCTCTCGCGAAGGACCGGCCGGACCTTCTTGCCCGTCTCGGCCGGATCGTCGTCGGCAGGCGGAGGGACGGGACGTATGTGACGGCCTCCGACCTCAAGGTGCACGGGGCAATGGCCGCTCTCCTCAAGGACGCCCTCCTTCCCAATCTAGTCCAGACGGCCGAAGGGACGCCGGTCCTCATGCACGCGGGCCCCTTCGGGAACATCGCCCACGGCAATTCCTCGGTCCTGGCCGATCTCGCCGCCGTTCGATTGGCCGACGCGGTCGTGACCGAAGCCGGGTTCGCCGCGGACCTGGGCGCGGAGAAGTTCTTCAACATCAAGTGCCGCGTGTCGGGTCTCAAGCCGCACGCGGCCGTGATCGTGGCCACGGTCCGCGCGCTCAAGCACCATGGGGGCGGCGCCGATCGCAAAGCGCTCGTCCGGGGCATGGCCAATCTCGTCCGGATGATCCGGATCGGGAAAAGGCACGGCGTTCCGGGCGTCGTGGCGGTCAACGTTTTTCCGGGGGACGATCCGGCGGAGGTCGCGCTCGTCTGCCGGTCGGCGCGAAAGGCCGGGGCCGCGGACGCGGTGCCCTGCACGGCGTATTCCGAGGGAAGCCCGGGGGGAGCGGGACTGGCGAAAGCGGTCCTCAAGGCCGCCCGTCGAAAGTCCGCGTTCCGCTTTCTGTATCCCGACAAGATGCCGGCCGAGCGGAAAATGGAGCGGATCGTGCGGGACATCTACGGGGGAGAAGGGATCGCCCTCTCGCCCCTGGCCCGCCGCAACCTCGCCGACGCCGCCCGGTTCGGGTACGGCGGCCTCCCCATCTGCATGGCGAAGACGCACCTATCCCTTTCGCACGACCGGGAGGCGCGGGGCGCCCCCCGCGGATTCATCGTTCCCATCAGCGACGTCCGCCTCTCGGCGGGAGCGGGGTTTCTGTACGCCCTGGCCGGGGACATCCAGACGATGCCGGGCCTTCCCAGCGTCCCGGCGACGGAGCGGATCGCGCTCGATCCGGCCACGGGAGAAGTCCGAGGACTCCGCTAGGCGTCATGAACCGCAAAGTGCGCCGCAATCCCCGCCCCTTGGGGCGGGGGAAGGCGCACGAATGCAAATAACGCAAAGTACCTTAGAGGTCGGAGAATCCCCGCCTTTCAAGGCGGGGTTCTTCAAGTGACCGGCCCGCCGCCCTTTCCCGACCCGGCGAGCGACTTGATCAGCCGCTCGAAGTTGTCGAACAGCTCCGGGTCGTAGAGGGACCCTCTCTTCGCGCGCATGATGTCGAAGGCCTGCTCGATCGTGATGCCCGAGCGGTAGGGCCGATTCGTCCGCAGGGCGTCGAAGGAGTCGGCGATCGTCGTGAGGCGGGAGGCGAGGTTGAGCGTCCATCGCCGGCCGAGCCTGGGGTAGCCCGAGAAATCGATCCCCAGGTGGTGCTCGAACGCCACGGTCGTGACGAGGTCCGGAACGGTCCCGACGTTTCGAACGGCCTCGGCCCCGTAGATCGGATGCATCTGCATGAGGGCGAACTCGTCGTCCGTGAGCAGCGCGGGCTTTCCAAGGATCTCGGGGGGGATCCGCTGTTTCCCCAGGTCATGGAGGAGGCCGGCGATCCCCACGGCGAAAAGGTCCCGCTCGGGCAGGGCGAGCGACTTGGCCTGGGCGACGGTGAGGACTCCGACGTTCAGGGCGTGCGTGAACGTGTAGTCGTCGTGGTTTCGGAGCGTGGCCAGGAGGGGAAGGGCCGCCAAGTCCTTCTCGACGGCGCCGACGATTCCCCCGACGATCTCCTTGGCCAGGGAAACCTGCGCCCGGTTTCCCGCGCTGAACTCGCGGATGACTTCCGAGATGATCGCCACGCCCCCCCGGTAGAACGCGGAGAGGTCGGCGTCCGCGGGGAGGGGCGCGGCCGCCTCGCCGGAAAGATCGATCTGGCCGGCGGCGATGTGTGTCACGCCGCGGCGGGAGAGGATGGCGGGGATGCCCTCTTCCTTGAGGTCGGCCGGCCGGATCGCCATGACGTCGAGAAAGGCGCCCAGTTCCTCCGCCGTCACCCCGGACTGGAAAACGAGCATGTCGATCCGCCGCGACGAGAGGAGCCGAACGAGGCTTGCGGCGACGGCGTTGGTCCTGTCGCTCCGCAAGCCCTCCCCCACAAGTTCTCCGCCGACGGCTCCGATCCGGACCTCTTTTCTCTCGTCGAGGAGATCCTGCAGGGTCTGAAAGAGGCGCCTCCCGGCCTGTTGCGCCGAGGCATGATCGGCCGTGTACATCGCCCGGACGCGGAGGGCGATAGACAGATCGCGGATGAGCGTCTCGATCGATTCAGGCATGCCTTCCCTCTTCACGGCCGTCGGACGTCTCGGTCGCGGACGCAGGGTCCTCCTGTCCGTGGGGAGAGAGGCGGACCAGAAGGCCCTCGCACAACTCGCGGAGTTCCGGACTCTTCGCGGCGGCCCCTTTCCGAAGCAGGTCCGCCGCTTCGCGTGATCCCGTCCGGGCGCCGATCTCCGCGATCGCCCGCGCCGCCGCGAGACGGAGCGACTCGTCCCTTCGGCCCGGCCAGGTGGCGAGCCACGCTTCCTTCTCCAGGATCGCACCCAGAACCGGAAGACCGCGGCGCGAGCCGATCTTGCCGAGCGCGGCGACCGCCTCCTGCCGGACCCGCTCATGGAAGTGGCGGGCCAGGCGCGAGATGGGGATGGCCGCCTCCTCGGCCTTCAACTCCCCGAGAACGTGAATTCCGTTCCGGACAACGTACCACCGGGAGTCATCCAGACTTTCCATTACGGGCGGAACGACCGGCGGGCCGAGGGCGATCAGGACCGAGATAATGTAACGGCGGACCCGCCGGCGGGTCTCCTGATAGAGGTTCGGAAGAAGGACCGCGGTCGACCGTTCCGGGAACCGGGCGAGAAGAAGTTCCGCCGCCGCTCTCTGCGCCTCCGGGATCTCCTCGAAGGAATCCATGAGCGTGGCGACGGCGTCTTCGACGCGGAAACGGGAGATGACCTCGGCGAGGACGCCCTGGAGCGGGTCTTCCGAAAGCGAGAGATCGAAGACGTTCCTGAGATCGCTTATGACCTTGTGCGCCCGGTCGTACTGGGCGGACGCGGCGTACGCCTGGGCCGTCTCGACGAGATCCTCGACCGTCCGCCGGAAGAATTCCGGATCGGATTGAAACGAGAGGAGCTCCAGAAGAACGAGGGTCTTGTTCCACTCGATGGCGTCGTCCGACAGGGTCGCGGAGAGCTCCCGCGCCTTCGCCGCCGCTTCGGGCGTGGCCTCCACGTCGAGCAGGTCTTCCGCCAGGAAGTCGAGCGACTGAGCGTAGGTGGAGCCCATGTAGGAAGATTCGGACCGCCTGAGGAGGAGCTGTTCGACGCTCTTCCAGACACCGGACGGGTACTTCCCTTCTCCCCGGCGGGCGCGTTCCCCCTCCGCGCGGACCCGCGGGAGGATCTGCGTCTCGACCTCCTCCGGCGCGAGATTCGAAAAGACGGAGCGCAGGCGCTCCGAGGCCTTCCCCTCGCGGACGACCAGCGATGCCATGACGTCCAGGAACTGAATGGAAGAGAATTCGTCGATCATCCGGTCCACGCGGTCGGGTGCGCCGGCGCCCGCACCGGAATCCGGCTCGGAGGGGGCGGGAATCGAGTCCGCGATGCGGCCGAGAAGCATCTCCCGCTCCTGGGCGGGAAGGGCTTGAAAATAGCGGTCGAGACGTTCGAAGAGATCGACGACGGCGTCCGGCTGGGTCGTCTCGCCGCTCCGCGCGATCGCCGATCCGACGGCGGCGATCCGCTGGGCCAGGCGCGGGTTCCTCGCCACGGCCCCGCGCAAAGCCAAGGCCATGGGCGCGGCGCTCGCGGGCCCGCCGGGTCCGCCCGCAAGAGGCGATCCGTTCATGATCGCCTGGAGAAGGCGCTCTTCGAAAGGCCGCTGGTCCGGTGAGTCTCCCGCGGCCACGCTCCCCGCCTCGAGCAGTTTTTCCCAGTCCGCCGCGCGGATGACGATGTGCGGGATGGATTCGGGAGGGACGAGAACCGCGATCCCCCCGGCCGCCCGGATCCGCTGGCGGCCGAGACCGACCGCCTCTGCGAGACGGCCGATCTCCTGGGCCGTCACGCCTTCCCGGATTTCCAGCGTGAGAAGACCGGCGTCCTCGAACATCTCCGTGAGGCTCTGGATGATCGGCGTCATCCGCCCCGGCGCTTCCCGGTTGACCAGGAACTTTCCCTTCAGCGCGCCGACGGACAAGGTCCTTCCCTCGGTCCACGTCCACGCCGGTTCAAGCGCGGCGAGAAGGTCGTCGATTCGCGCCCTGAGCGTCGGATGGTCGGGCTTGTAGAACCGTCCCTGCTTGAAGAGGGTGTTCAACAAACGGAGGACGGTATCGATTGCAGGAGGCATCGGTCTTGTCCATGAGCGCGGGTTTGAGGCGAACCCAACCGCGAAAGGATCTCCTCCTGTCCTCGTCAGGCCCGCGAGGCCGGGGATTCCGCGGCCGAAGCGGAGAAGACCCGCCGAATCCCGTCGCGGAACGGGACGAGTGGCGTCCCGACGAGGGAAGGCGCGGCGTTCTCGGCGCAGATGTTGTCTTCTCCGAGCATCGTCAGTTGATCGACCGTCACGGGCGGCGATGGAAGAAAGATCTCGAAGAGCCTCGCGGCGGGACGGACGAACGGGATCGGGACGTGAACGAACAAGCGGCGGCGTCCCAGGGCCCGCGCAATTTCTTCAACAATCTGATCGAGCGTGAGAATGTCCGGTCCGCCGATTTCCATGGTCTGGCCGGCGTGGGCGTCATCCGTTGCGCGCGCGAGACAAGCGGTCATGTCGTCGACATAGACCGGCTGGAACCGGCTCTTCCCGCTGCCCAGAACCGGCACGGCCGGCGAGAGGCGGATCACATCGGCAAGCCGGACGGTGAAGTCGTCTCCCCGGCCGTATACGAGCGACGGCCTGAGGATTGTCCAGGAGAGGCCGGAGGCCCGGACCCGCTCCTCGGCCTCCCACTTGGTCTGATGATACCGGGACGCGGCGTTGGGCCTCGTGCCGAGAGCGCTCTGGAAGACGAACCGGCGGACGTTCTTCTCCCGTGCGGCGGCGAGGACGTTCTCCGTTCCCCGGACGTGAATTGCTTCGAAAGAGGCCCCCTTCGCCTTCTGGATAATCCCGACGAGGTGGATAACCGTGTCGGCGCCCTCGGCGGCGCGGGCGAGGGACGCAGGGTCGGAGACGTCCCCGACGGCCGTCTCCGCGTCCGGTCCCAGGATGCGGCGCGCCTTCTCCGCATTGCGGACGAGGGCCCGGACCTCTTTCCCGTCGGTCTTGAGCCGCCGGACGAGGTTCGAGCCGATGAATCCTGTGGCGCCTGTGACGAGAATCACGGCCGTGTCGCCTCGCGCAATCCCACTTTGGGGAATGATACGCCCCCGCCGAACCGGTTGCAACGAGCCGCTCTTGACATGAGCCGCCCGGGCCGCCGCATTTTCATTTCCCCGACGGGAACCATGGGGACTAGAATGCCCGCAAAACCGCCGCCCGGGAACGCGCGGCCGAGTTCCCGGCCTTCGCCCTCGGTTCCAGCGGGCTCTCCTCCCCAAGGGGAGGGGTGCGGATATTCTCCCTCATCAACAACCCCGGGGCTCGTCTCTTGGAAGTTACGCGGACTGCGAGATGTTCCATCGCCGAAGTCGCCATCGGTCAGCGGGTGGACAAGTTGTTCCACTACGCCGTGCCGTCCCGTCTGGCCGCGACTCTGCATCCTGGCCACCGCGTCGTCGTTCCGTTCGGCAAGGGCCGCCGCGTCGGGTTCGTCGTGGGGCTCGTCCGCGAGGCCGGCGTCCCCGTCCTGAAGGAGATCGAATCGGCGCCGGACGAGCAGGCCGTCGTCTCCGAAGACCTCCTCGGTCTCGCCCGCTGGGTGGCAGACTATTACGCCGCGGCGCTGGGCCTCGTTCTCCGGACCATCCTGCCTCCCGGTTTCTCCGACCCGGAAAAGGCCTTCGCGAAAGAGAAGCGGGAGATTCGAGTCGCCCTTGTCGGCAACCCTTCCGCGGCACGGATGAGGCTGACGGCGAAGCAGGAAGCCGTCCTCGACCTCCTCCAGGACTTCGGCGGGGAGATGCCGCTCGCGGCGCTTCGCGCGGCGGGAGCGTCGGCCGCCGCCGCGTCCGCTCTCGAAAAGAAGAGACTCGTGGCGTTCCGGAAGGGAGAGGCCGCCCGCCCCGCGCACCCGGATACGGGCGAGCGGGAAGGGGCGATCGTCCTCTCGGACGCCCAGGCGAAGGCCGTCGAGGCGATCGGCGAGGCCGTCCGCGGCGGAACGTTCGCTCCGTTCCTCCTTCACGGCGTCACGGGGAGCGGAAAGACGGAGGTCTATCTTCGCCTCATCCAGGAGATCGTTCGGGAGGGGGGCGGGGCGCTCGTCCTCGTCCCGGAGATCGCGCTCACGCCCCAGCTCATCGGCCGGTTCGTCCGGCGGCTCGGGGACGCCGTGGCCGTCCTCCATTCCGGCCTCACGGAGGCGGAGCGCAGGGACCAGTGGAAGCGGCTCCGGTCGGGCGAGGCGCGCGTGGCCGTGGGCGTGCGGTCGGCCGTCTTCGCCCCCGTGGAGCGACTGAGGCTGATCGTCGTGGACGAGGAGCACGATCCGTCCTACCGGCAGGACGAAGGCGTCCGGTATCACGCCCGGGACGTGGCCGTGATGCGGGCCAAGCGGGCGGGGATCCCCGTCGTCCTCGGGACGGCGACGCCCTCGCTCGAAACGTTCCACAACGCCCGTGAAGGCCGGTACCGGCTTCTCGACCTGCCCGAGCGAGCCGGGGGCGCGGTCTTTCCGTCCGTCAGGATCGTCGATCTCCGGGGAGGGAGGTCGGGCAACCGGTTCCTCTCTCCGGACCTTCTCTCGGCCGTCGAAGAGAGGCTCGTCCGCAAAGAGCAGTCCCTTCTCTTCCTGAACAGGCGCGGCTGGGCCTCCTTTCTCCTCTGCCGCGACTGCGGCGCGACGCTCTCGTGCGACCATTGCAGTGTCACGCTCACGGTCCACAAAGGGGACAGGTCCGCCCGGTGCCACTACTGCGGTTTTGCGCGGCCTCTGCCGGATATCTGCCCGGCGTGCGGGGGGACGCGCATGGCCTCCCTCGGCGTGGGGACGGAGCAGATCGAGGCGGAGCTTGCGGCGCGGTTCCCGTCGGCCCGAATCGCCCGGATGGACCGCGACACGATGGGCGAAAGGGGGGCGTACAGCGACCTTGTCCGCAGTCTCAACGAAGGGGATGTGGATATTCTCGTCGGGACGCAGATGGTCACGAAGGGGCACCACTTCCCGCGCGTGTCGCTCGTGGGCGTCGTCCTGGCCGAGGCGTCGCTCATGGTGCCGGATTTCAGGGCGACGGAGCGGACGTTCCACCTTCTCATGCAGGTGGCGGGGCGGGCCGGACGGGGAGAGGTGCCGGGAGAAGTCATCGTCCAGACCTTCGTGCCAGGGCACCCGGTTCTCGACTTCGTCCGGGAGCATGACTATGCGGGTTTCGCCGAGGCGGAGCTTTCCGCGAGACGCGAGGTGCGTTATCCTCCCTTCGTCCGTCTCGTCCGCGTGTTGATCACGGGGGCGGACGAATCGAAAGTCTCGGCGGCCGCCGCGAGGGGCGCGGCGGCTATGCGGGAGGCGGGCGGAAACGCTGTCGAAGTCCTCGGGCCGGCGCCCGCGCCGCTCGCGCGGCTCAAGGGGAAGTTCCGCTGGCACATCCTCCTCAAAGGCAAGGAACCCGGCCGGTTGAAGGACCTGGCGCGCCGGGGGATGGGGGCGATTCAACGCGTTCCTGGCGCTTCGTCTCTCACGGTGCTGATCGACGTCGATCCCGTGGGTCTCATGTAAGAGAGAGGCTCCAACGCGGGCCGTTGGCGGGCCGCGCGAGGGGGAAAATGAGACGGCACAAGGACAGGCTGTGGACATGGCTCCTGGCGGAAGGACCGCCGCGGATCGACGAGCAGGAATGGGCGCGGCGAGGCGGGAAGTGGATCGTCTTCGACAAGGCGGAGAGGATCCTCGATCTGGCGGAGAAGCTGGCTCCTTTCGTGGATTCCGGCGAGGTCGTGAGCGCCAAGTACTGGAACGGCGACCCGAGCGCCGTCTGCGTCTACTCTCTGGATCGGGATCGAGAGAAGACCTGGGGCATCCTGAGAAGGCTGGGCGCCGGCGACAGCATCGTCTGGGAGTACGACTTCGCCTGGGACAAGAACATCCGCGAGCCCCTGGAGTTCCTCTTCTCCTGGTCCTCCAAGTTCCGAACGATCGTCCAAAGCTACGGCGTATTCGGGACGCTCAGACTGATCCGCGAAGTGCTGACCGGGGGCAAGGGCTGAGCGGCTCCGCGGGGCAGATCGCCCACCGATTGCGCGTCGCCTTTCAAGGCGGAGTTCTTCAACTCCCAAGATTGACGAGACGGAGGGGGCGTGGTAGACTGGGTCCGAATTCAGGTCTTCACGGTCAGGGCTTTCCCATTCCGCAGGCCTCAGCGGCTTCCGCCGTGGAAAGACAGGAGAACAAAAGGGATGAAAACGCTGCCTCTCTCAGAGGTCAAAGCCAAACTCAACCGTCTTGTCGATGAAGTCCACGAGCGGGACGAGGAGATCGTCATCACGAAGAACGGACGCCCCACGGCCGTCCTGTTGAGCGTCGACGAGGTCGAAAGCTGGAAAGAATCGCTGGCAATCCGCTCGGACCAGGATTTTATGGAGGAAATTCGCCAAGGCCTGAAGGATCTGCGTGCGAAGAAGGCCCGTCTCTACACCCTTGAAGATCTGTTCAAGAACTGAAAGGACGTGTCACGCCTTCGACGCCTGCGTGTTCCGGACGATGTGGCGGAGCTGGTGCGAACCCTCCATCCCGTCCTCAAGGCGAAGATCAAAGCCGGTCTCGATGAAATCCGCCGCGAACCGGAAAGCGGCAAGCCTCTGCGGGAGGAACTGATCGGGCTCCGGAGTTTTCGTGTCGGCCGGTTCAGAATCATCTATCGGGAGGCCTCCGCCGGCACCCTGGACATCGTGGCGATCGGCCCGCGGAGAACGATCTACCAGGAAACCTACCGCCTGCTCTCCCGTCCCAAGGACAGCCTCTGAGCCGGCCGCGTTGCGACCGTTGACCCGGGGGAGGGTTTCTGGTAGCTTTTCCTTAAAGCCGTCCAGACAGGCTCTCAGGCTCCATCCCCTCCAGGAGTCAGGAACGATGCGGTTGCAGGCCCTCTCTCCGAACCACGCCCCGCCTTCGCGGGGTCCGCACAGGCTCTCGCGGAACCGCAATCGCGCCCATTCCCCAAGCAATCACCTGCCCTCGCAGGCCGGGCCATGTCCCCGGCGACCGAGACGGCGCCCCGGCCCTACGGTCGAAAGCCCACAATCCTCGCTGGATCATTTCTCAGAATACGTTGCAGGAAACAATCCCCATAGAGCCCTGGCAAATAACTTAGCAAAACTAGCAACGTCCCCGTCGGGTCCGTCCCCGTCGGGTCCCGTCGGGTCCCCCCGAATACAGGGCAGCCACGGGGGGCTGCCCCTACGGAAAACCGAACCGGTGTGGATGGATAGCGACCTGCGCGGGGCGGCGTCTACGGCTTCTCCGGCCCGATGATTGTCTGAAGAGTTTTTTGGAGCGATTCTTGATTTTCCTCGTCGAGCCGTCCGAGCTTGCGGAGAACAAGCCGATCCTCAAGAGTGGCCAAGATCGGCTTGATGACGGAGGGCTTGAGAAGGCCGGCTTCCTTCCAGCGGAGGATTGCGGTCTCACCGAATGTTTCCGCTGGTTTCACTTGGCTGGTGACGGCCATGACGATAAGATCAGGGCGTTCCCGGTGGTAATCGGCGGAACTCACAACGACGGCGGGGCGCTTCTTTTGGGACGTCAGATCGGTGAAGGGAAAAGGGACGAGGACGACGTCGCCGAACTCATAGCCTGTCATAGTCGGCGTCGTCCGGGTTGTCCCAAACCTTCTGGAAGGCGCCTTCGGAGAGCTTTGTCGCCGCCCTGGCGAGTTGGCTGTCGCGGTCCCGCTGGCGCAAGAAGTCGACGAAGTCTTCCACCTCGGAGATCTTTTCAGGCGACAAGGCGCGGATCTTTTCGATGACCGTCTGGACCGTATGGCTGTTGGCGATCATGGTTCATACCTCGAGGGGAAGCGCTCTTTTCCTAACGATAACCTCTTCGCCGCTCCTCGTCAAGCAAACCGATCGGCAAACCGACCAGCAAACCGATTTCCAGGGCAGGGAGATTCCCCCGATGGATCGGGGTCTAAGCCCCGTCCCCGGCCGCGTCCTCGCCCCATCGCGCACCATGCTCACCTTCCTACCCCGTCACGGCTGGCCCGTGAACGAGACGATCGCGGTCGAGGTGGCCGGTCTTGCGGACGACATGGACAACGTCATGGACCGGGTCTACCGGACGTCTTTCAAGACCTACGCCCCCCGCGTCCTCGCCACGGTTAAGGACGACTCGGACAAGCCCCTGGAGGGCGTCCGGGACCTCGACTATTTCCCCAACACCGGGGGTTGACTCGGGTTGACTCGGGGACGTTGCTAGTTTTGTTAGCTTATCGCCAAAGGCGATCCGGAGTTGTATTTGCACTCGGCCCCCCGCTCCCGGTCGGGAAATGCACGCGGGCGGCTTCGAGCGTCATGGGGCCTCGCTCCGGCGCTTGAGCCGATCGCGGGTTGCCTCGTTCGTGAGTTCACGCAGGGCGTCGGAGGCGATCCACCGGGCGCTCTTCGACGGAAGGGACTGGATCTCGCGGGCTGTCCGGATCGCGGCCTGGTTGAGTTGGCTGTTTCTCTTCCCGATCTGCCGGAGTGCCCAGTTGACCGCTTTCCTCACGTAGTTTCTCTCGTCGCCGGACCCCCGCTCAATCAGCGGAAGAAAATCCAGGAACCGGCCGTCATCCGCGGCCTTGTCGTGCACGGCGAGGCAGGCCATCAGCGTGAAGCCGGCCCGCCTGACGAACTCCTCCTTCCGGTTGCTCCACGTCCGTGCCTTCTCGTAGGCAAAGCGTGTCTTGTCGAAGAGGTTCGAACAGCACTGGTCGCAGACGTCCCAGGAGTCGAGGTCCTTGACCCAGCGATCCATCTGGCGGGACGTCACTTGGGCGGGTTCGTCCACCAGCGCGGCGAGAATGCGGGCCTCGTGGATGCCGGTGGCCCAGAGCATCTGGGCCAGGCGGTGGCTCCGTCCGGCCTCCCTGGCGATGCGCCTCAAGGTCTGGACGGAGACGCCGAGCGTGTTCGTCGGGTTGATGCCGTAGCGGGTCATGCCCGCGACGTTGCGGGGATCGGCGAGGCGTCTCAATTCCTTCATGATCGCGGCGAGCCGCGCTTTCTCGTCGCTGTGGGACGGCGCCGGGGACCTCACAGCAGTCTCATCTGTCCGCGCTCCTCAGGCCGGCGGAAGGAGGCCGCGCTCAACTCGGGCCCCTCGTCCGACAATCCCAGGCGGCGGCAGGTCACATTGAAGAGATCGTGGAGGCTGTCAGCGTAGGCTCCCGTGCCTTCGAACCGGCGGCCGGGGCGGGCGTCGTCCACGCACCCGGCGTGGATCTCCCGCAGGCGGCCGAGGACTTTCTCCTTTCTCTCCGGGAAATGGCGTTCGAGCCAGTCGCCAAAAATCGTCTCCACCGCTCCAGGCAGTCGAAGCGGGATCAAGAAAGCGTATGAAGCTCCCGCTCCGGTCGCGGCTTCCAGGATCGCTGAGGTCTCGTGGTCGTTGATCGCCGGGATAACAGGCGCGACGAGGACGCCGACGGGGACTCCAGCGTCAGCGAGCGTTCGAATCGCTTCGAGCCGCTTCTCAGGCCGGGAGGCGCGGGGTTCGAGGATACCTGTCAGGCGCGCGTCCAGCGTCGTGATCGAGAACGTCACGGCCGCGGCGTCGTCTTGGGCAAGGCCGGCCAGGAGATCGGCGTCACGGGAGACGAGGGCGTTCTTCGTCGAGATCGAAACCGGGTTTCTAAACTCTGCAAGAACCTCCAGGCAGCGTCTGGTAATCCCAAGTTTTCGTTCGATCGGCTGATACGGGTCCGTGACGCCGGACATGGCGATGACCTGCGGCTTCCAGGAGGAACGGGAAAGCTCCCGCCGGAGCAGTTCGGGGGCGTTCTCCTTCACCATGATCGTCGTCTCGAAATCCAGGCCGGCGGAGAGGTCGAGGTACTCGTGATAAGCGCGGGCGTAGCAGTACGGGCATCCGTGCTCGCATCCCCGGTATGGGTTCACGCTCGCGCGGTAGGGCAGGTCGGGGGACGTGTTCCGGGAGATGATCGACTTCGTGCGGTCCGGAATGAAGCGCGTGGCTGGGCTCGGCGCTTCATCGTCCGCCTCCACCTCCCCGGCGCGCACCTGCTGTCGGAAGCGGTTGGGAGGATTGATACCCGTTCCCCGTCCTCGTGGCGGGCGAATTCGTGTCTCCATACGAAGTCAACGCTAGCAAATGAGCGCAGGGACATGCAAGGAAACCCGGACGGAAGATGCCCCTTCCCGGTGTTAAAGGGAGTTTTCCATTGACGGCTTCGTCTTCAAGTCTTACTCTGTGAAGTAAGACCACATCCCCTGGAGACATCATGCGGATCACGAGCAAAGGCCAAGTCACCATCCCGGTAGATCTCCGCGAGAAGGCCGGCCTCCTTCCCAATACGGAAATAGAGTTCGCTTTGAGGGGCGGCACGGTCATTCTGCGGAAAGCGGGAAAGACCCGGCGCCGCGGGAAGCGTCTCCTCCAGACCATGAGGCGGAAAGCCGCGACGCGGCTTACCACGGACCAGATCATGACTCTGACCCGAGGCGATTAGTTTCCGGCGTGTGAAGATGGCCGACATCCTTGTTGACAGCAATGTCATTCTCGATGTCGTCACGGAAGATCGTGAATGGTTCGAATGGTCGGCCGCCCAGATCGAACGGCTGGCCGAGGACCACATGCTCGTCATCAACCCGATCATCTACGCCGAAGTCTCAATCGGTTTCGACAGGATCGAAGACCTGGATGCCGCCCTACCGGTCGAGTTCTTCCGTCGCGAGCATCTTCCCTGGGAAGCGGGTTTCCTGGCCGGCAAGGGTTTCGTCAAGTATCGGCGGCTGGGCGGAGAGCGCCGGTCGCCGCTTCCCGACTTTTACATCGGCGCTCACGCCGCCGTAAGGGGCATCCCGCTCCTGACGCGCGACGCCGGACGCTATAAGACATACTTCCCGAGACTGAGCCTGATTGCCCCATGATCGTTGAATGATGCGGGGCGAGCGATGAAACATCCTATTGACGCAGTGGTCGTAAGTACGTAGGATATACGTATGAAACGATCTGGAGAGCGCCGTGCCTAAGACAGCACTCAGGAAAGAGAAATGGACCCTGTCGTTCGAGCCTCGTCTCAAGCGCGTGGTCATCCGCGAGGCCCGGAAGCGGGGAATGTACCCGGTGGGCCTTCTTGAGCAGGTCGTCCGCGAGAAATTCGGTTCCTACGGGTATTCCGAAGTGGAAGACAGCGTTTCGTACGTTCGCGAAATACGGAAAGGGTCCCGCAAACATCTCGACGAGGCGTTCCTCAAAGAAATCCGGGCATGGCAAAGGTCCCGCTCCTAGTCGATACGGACATCTTCATCGACTACTTCAACGCCGGTCTGCTTCGGGCCGTTCTGGAGAGCGATGAGTTCGAGATCTACTATTCCGTGGTTACGAAGAAGGAGCTCCTTTCAAAGCCCGGCCTGAAGGCATCGGAGCGGGAAGCTATTCTCGCAACTCTCAAGCGATACCGGATTATCCCTCTGGCCGAGCGGATTGCCGCGGCGTATTCCGATCTGCGTCGCAAACACGCGTCCCTTGAAAAGGAGGACGCGCTGATCGCCGCAACGGCGATAGTGCGAGGGCTCCCCCTCGTGACTCGCAACTGGAAGCACTACAAGGGCGTCGAAGGCCTTACCCTCTTCCGGGGGGGATCCTCTGAGAACAGACGGTAGTCTTGACCTCCCAAAGAAAGCGGTAGAGGGGCGTGGCGAGGCGGAAGGCGCGGATGAGGTCGGCGACTAGGCGGGGGTCAAAGAGGCGCTTCTCGATGGGGCGGTTGCGGACGAGGTAGAGGCTCTTCCTCTGGTACCAGTCCTGGATCTCCGCCGGTTTTGAGGCGTCCAAGACGCGCTTGTATGTCTCTCCTTCGAGCGTCAGCCAATTCTGTTTGAGGCAGGCTCTGGCGATCTTCAGGAATTCTCTCGGGGAGCGGTCGATGGCCTCGCGAAAACGGCGCATTGTCTCCGGCGAGGCCGAGTAGAACCCCATCCCGCACCTGTATCCTTTCGACGTGACCTCGAAGAAGAAGGCAGGCGCGTCCGCTCCCCAGTCATTTCCCGGCCTCTTGAAGACGATCCAGACAGTGCTTCGATAAGGCGACTTGTCCCTGGAGAACCGCGTGTCCCGGACGATCCGTGAGATCGTTCCCCCGACGCGCGGGCGGACGTCGAGATCGGGGTCGATCGAGAGCATGAAGCCAGCCAGCTCCTTGACGAGCGCCTTGAGGGGGCGGAGAACGTATTCCTCGTACCGGCCCCGATTCTTCTCGAACCAGGTCCGGTCGTTGTTCGAGGCCAAGTCTTCGAGGAAGGCGAGAAGGCTCCGCGAGACCGCAGGAGACTTACGGACGGACAGGCGACTCGCCGACCGTCTCTGTCTATTCGCGTTCCTCATTGTCGAGCCGGAGGCTGGACCGCCTGGCCGGCGCGGTTCCTCTTGAAACAGAGGAGATGATTTACGGCGATCGGGTAGGCCCAGGTGTGCAACGCGCTTTCCCCCCGGAAGGGCGAGAGGTCAATGACGATCCGGACGAGGATCTCCTGCGTCGTGTCCTCGGTGTCCCATGGGTTCTATTGTAGCAGTTCGCGACGTCGAGACCGATGCCAGCAGGGCGAACAAATCCGTTCGTTCCGGCCAAGTGTCGATGAATTAAGGGTCTCCGCCCGACAGTAGGTGCGGTTCGTACATTCTTGTTCGTTATTGTAGTTTCCTTCCTGCGGTCCCAATTTGCTCGGCAAGGCAAGAAATAGCGTTGAATGTCAATGCATTAGAAGCCTGCTGGGGCGACAAGCCGCCGAGTGGCACGCGGCTCGCTTTTAATGCGGCCTGATGCTGGACGCCGGCGGATGCGGCCGGCGCGTTCCCCCCTCAATGCGGAGGAGAATTCGATGATGTACGCGGAAACGATAGAGGCAATTACGAACGGCGCGGCGGCGAAGGCGAATTTCTCCAGGGAACGCTTGGGGGCGTACCTCGTCCATTCGGCGCTGGCGGGCGCGTACGTAGGACTTGGAATCGTCCTCATATTCACGATCGGAGCCCCTCTCTTCGCCGCGAAGGTCCCGTTCACGCCCGCCTTGATGGGCGCGGCGTTCGGGATAGCGCTGAGCCTCGTGGTATTTGCCGGCTCTGATCTGTTCACCGGCAACGCCATGGTGATGCCGATCGGCGTCCTGGCCCGCCGGGCCACATGGGGCGATCTGGGAAGAGTCTGGGCCTGGTCGTACGCGGGCAATCTGGCCGGGTCTTTCCTCCTCGCCGGGCTTGTTGTCCTGGGGGGGACTCTTGCGATGGATCCAGGGCTTTCGTTCGTGACGACCGTTGCGGCCAGGAAGATGAATCTCTCGTTCTCCGAGGCTTTTTTCAGGGGGATCCTCTGCAACTGGCTCGTCTGTCTCGCGGTCTGGATCTCCTTTCGATCCAAGAGCGAGACGGCGAAGCTCGCGATGATCTTCTGGTGCCTGCTCGCTTTCATCGGCTCCGGCTACGAGCACAGCGTGGCCAACATGACGCTCCTGGGGCTCGCCGTCATGCTCCCTCACGGGCCGGAGGTCAGCTTGGCCGGCCTGGCGAGCAACCTTATTCCCGTGACGCTGGGGAATACGGCGGCGGGCGCCCTGTTCGTGGGCCTGGCCTACTGGTATACGAGCCCGGTCCGGAAGTCCGTTCCATCGAGGGAGGAGGCCGTTCCGATCCCGGGCGGACCCGCTTTCACGACGGCCTCGGAAGCCGCGATAGCGGAAGTAACGATCCGCTGAGACAAGTGGAGACAAAGATGAAAGAGTCCCTGGTCGTCATTGGAAACGGTATGGCCGGAATCGCGGCCGTGGAGGAGCTCCTCAGGCGGGACGCCGGGCGCTACGCGGTGACGGTCTTCGGCGCGGAGCCGCGGCCCAACTACAACCGCATTCTCCTATCGGACGTCCTGGCGGGTAAGTCAACGCCGGAGCAGATCGTCCTCAACTCCGCGGCCTGGTACGAGGCCAACAAGATCATCCTCCATGCGGGCGATCCCGTCGTCGAGATCGACCGGAGCGAGCACCAGGTCGTCGCGGAGTCCGGCCGAAGCGTGAGGTATGACCGTCTCCTCATCGCCACGGGGAGCGTTCCTTTCATCCCCCCGATTCCAGGGGCCGACCGGGAGGGCGTCTTCGCCTACCGGACGCTCGACGACGTGGAGAGGATCAAGGAGCGCGCCACGAGGAGCGCCCGCGCCGTCGTGATCGGCGGCGGGCTTCTGGGGCTCGAGGCGGCGCGGGCGCTGGCCCAGATCGGCCTGGAAGTCAAGGTGGCGCACCTCGTCGGCCACCTCATGGAGATGCAGTGCGATCCGGCGGCGGGAGAGATCGTCCGCCGGGCGTTCGAGAGGATGGGGATCGGCGTCCTCCTGAGCCACGCGGCGGATGAGATCGTCGGCCGGGAGGACGGCTCGGTGGAAGGGATCCGGTTCTCGAACGGCGACGCCTACGAGGCGGACCTCGTCGTGATCTCGACGGGCATCCGCCCGAACGCCGCTCTCGCCCGCGAGGCGGGACTCGCGGCACACCGCGGGATCGTCGTGAACGACTACATGGAGACGACCGACTCCGACGTCCTCGCCGTCGGCGAGTGCGTGGAGCATCGGGGCCGGATGTACGGCCTCGTGGCCCCCATCATGGAGCAGGCGAGAACGGCCGCCGCCGTCCTGGGGGGCGACCGGAGCGTCCCGTACAAGGGGTCGATGACGTCGGCCAAGCTCAAGGTCGCCGGGATCGATCTCGTCTCGATGGGGAACTTCATGTCCGATGGCGCGGGGTGCGAGGATGTCGTCTTCTCCGACCCCGGCGCCGGTCTGTACCAGAAGGTCGTCTTGCAGGGAGGCCGCGTGGTCGGCGCGGTCCTGGTCGGCGACATCCGTTCGGCCGAGAAGCTCAAGGCGCTCCTGAGGAGCGGGGAGGACGTGACCCTTGCCCGCGCAACGCTCCTCCGGGACGGGAATGCGCCGCCCGCCGTCGCCGATCTTCCCGACGATGCCCTCGTCTGCGGATGCATGGGCATTGCAAAAGGGACAATCGTCGACGCGATCGAAAGCGGATGCACGAGCCGCGAGGCCGTGGCCGAAAAGACACGGGCCTGCACCTCGTGCAAGTCCTGCGGGCCGACGATCGACCAGCTTCTCCAGAACGTCCTGGGGGGCGAGTACGTCAAGGCGGCGCCGTCCGAGAAGCCCTTCTGCGCCTGCGTGCCTTTGGCCAAGGAGGTTCTGCGCGCCGAGATAATGGTGCGGAATCTGCGGTCTGTCAGCCAGGTCCTTGAGACGCTGGGGAACGGCGTCGGGTGCCCTGTCTGCCGGCCGGGCCTAGCCTACGTGGTCGCCGAGGTCTGGCGGAACGAGCACGTTGAGGAGCGACAACACCGCTTCATCAACGACCGCGTCCACGCGACGATCGACAAGCGCGGCACCTTCTCCGTTGTGCCCCGGATGTACGCGGGGCTGACGACGCCCGAGGAGCTGAGGAGGATCGCCGACGCGGCCGACAAGTACAAGGTCCCGCTCGTCAAGCTCACTGGCGGGGCGCGGATCGATCTCCTCGGCGTCGAGAAGGCCGATCTCCCGCGCATCTGGGCCGATCTCGGCATGCCCTCCGGCCACGCGTACGCGAAGGCGATCCGGACGTGCAAGGCCTGCGTGGGGAGCGAGTTCTGCAAGTTCGGCGTGGCCGACTCGATCAGCGCCGGGATCGCGATGGAGAAGGCGTTCGAGGGTCTCTACACGCCGCACAAGGTGAAGATGGCTGTCTCCGGCTGTCCGCGCAACTGCGTCGAGGCCACGGTCAAGGATATCGGCCTCGTGGGCATCATGGGGGGCTGGGAGATATACGTCGGCGGCGCGGCGGGGATGAGCGTCCGGAAAGGGGATCTGCTCGCGACCGTCTCGACGCGCGAAGAGGCGGTTGAGCTTGCGGGCCGGTATCTCCAGTTCTACCGCGAAGAGGCGAACTATATGGAAAGGACGTACGGCTTCAACGAGAGGGTCGGGATCGAGAAGATCAAGGTGGCGGTTTTCGATCCCGCCTCGGGGCCGGCTCTGTCCGCGCGCTGTCGGCAGTCGAAGGCGGCTGTGGGAGACCCGTGGCTCGAGAGGGACGCTCCGGTCCATTCGCGGCAGTTCGAGGCGCTGGAGCCTGTGATGGCCGGCGCGAGCGAGGAAGAGCAAGAATGACCTTGGAACCGCGGATGAACGCCGATGGATGCAGATTCGGTGAAATGGTGAATAGGTGAATGGGCGGAAGGAGGAAAGAATGGAAACAACAGCGTCAGGCAAGACCATCTGCATAGGCCGGACATCCGACATTCCCGAGGGGGAGGGAAGGGCCGTCACGATCGCCGGAAAGACGTACGCCGTCTTCCGGGACAACGACAGGCTCTACGCCCTGGACAACCGCTGTCCGCATGCGGGCGGTCCGCTGGCGGACGGAATGGTGGGCGGAGGCTTCGTCACCTGCCCCCTGCACGGGTGGAAAGTGGACCTCAAAACGGGAGCGGTTGCAGGCGGCGGGGAGGTTGAAGTTCCCGCCGTGCCCGTCATGGAAGAAGAGGGGTTGATCTATCTTGAGGTTGATCCGCGGACGGCCGATATAACGCCCGGCACGTGTGCGTGCGGGAGCCGCTGAGGAGACGCGTTCGTTTCTACCATGTCTTCTGGAACGTGTCGTCGAAGACGAAAAGGCAGTTTCCGCCGGAATGCTTGGCGCGGTACATGGCCGAGTCGGCGGCCTTGAGAAGGTCCTCCGCGCTCTCGATGGAGCCGTGCGGGAGGCCCGCGATGCCGACGCTCACCGTGACGCCGATCACCGGCTCGTCCCTGGAAATGAACGAGCGCCGTAAGCTCCCGAAAATCCGTTCGATGGGGAGACGGACGTCCTTGGGCGACGTCTCGGGGAACAGGAGAACGAACTCGTCCCCGCCGAACCGGGCGGCGAGGTCCGTGTTTCGCAGACAGCTCCGGATCGCCTTCGCGACCTCCACGAGGACCATGTCGCCCGTGCCGTGTCCGCAGGAGTCGTTGATCGACTTGAACCGGTCGATGTCGGCGAAGGCGCACGAGAGAGGGGAGCCGTACCGCCGGAACCGGTTGAACTCCACCTCCAGAAAGTCCTTCATGCTGAGCCGGGAGAGGAGGCCGGTCAGCGCGTCCGTCCGGGCAGCCTGCTCCATCTGCCGGGATATCTTCTTCAGGTCCTCGATCCGCGTCTTGTGCCGCAGAGCCGCCTCGATCCGCGCCTTCAGCTCCCTCGGGTCGAAAGGCTTTCGGACGTAGTCGTCGGCTTCCGAAAGAAACCCCTGGACGACGTCGTCCACGCCGCTCTTCACTGTGAGCATGATGACGGGAATGTGCGAGGTTTCCTCGTCCCCCTTGAGGAGGCGGCAGACCTCGTAGCCGCTGTAGTCCGGAAGGACGATGTCGAGAAGGACGACGTCGGGCTTGACCGCCTTCGCCCGCTTGAACCCCTGGAGGCCGTTCCATTCCCAGATCGCTTCATAGCCGGCGTCGGCCAGAACGGGGACGATGTCGTCCGCTTGGGACTTTGAATCTTCGATCAGGAGAATGGTGCGCCGCATTGGTCCCTACCTGGAGCCCGGATCGTCCGCCGTAACGAAGCCTGGGCCCATCCTGCCTTCACGGCAGAGAGCGACTTTAAGGATGTATGGGATTGCTCAACTCAAGTTTACCGCACGAATCGGGTCTTGGCCAGCCGTCTTGGAAGTCGTCTTGGAAGTTTCGTCCCGGATGTTTAAGGGGGATTCTCCGCGGCCGACAATGCGGCGCGAGGGTCCGGTCAACCTTGGATTCTCAGCCCTCCGGCCGTACGCGGGCGCGCGACTGTTTTTTCCCGGCCGTCCGGCGCTTTTCCTCCAGCATCTTCTCCTTGGCCCGGCGGGAGCGGCGGCGTTTCTGGCGCCGGACCTTCTCCGCCCGCGCTTTCTCGGCGCTTTTGATCCCACGCTCGCGCTCCTCGATCCTGTCCAGCAGTAACCGCCACGCCAGGAACCGGTTCAGGCCCTGGGACCGCTCCTTCTGGCACCTGACCGCGACACCGGTCGGCCCGTGGCGGAGGACGACGCAGGTGGCGGATTTGTTCACCTTCTGGCCGCCTGGCCCGGAAGCCCGGATGAACTTCTCCGCGACGTCGTCAGACCTCACGCCCAGCTTCTCCATCCTGGCGAAGAGGGCCGTTTCCTTCTCCGGCGACACAGGGAAGAGTCCCATGTTCAGGCCCCTCTATTGCCCAGCACGAAATGCCGGACCCTTCCGGCGGCTTCGTGAAGGATAAGGTAAGCGGAAGGGATGAAAATGAGGGTGAGGAATGTCGAGAGCGAGAGGCCGAAGATGATCGTGATGGCAAGCGGCTGGAGGAGTTCGGAGCCTTCGCCGATCCCGAGCGCGAGAGGAAGCATCCCCACGCTGGTCGTGGAGGCGGTCATGAGGATCGGCCTAAGCCGCAGGCGCCCGGCCTCCTGGACGGCTTCCACCGGCTCCCTTCCGTAGTCCCGCTTCAGGATCTCCACGTATTCCACGAGAAGGATCGCGTTGTTGACGACGATCCCGGCGAGCATTATGACGCCAAGGAGAACGGGCGCGGAGAGCGGCGTCCCGGTCGCGGCGAGGCCGATGAGGACGCCCGTGAGGGTGAGAGGAAGCGTCAGCATGATGACCAGGGGGTTGACCAGCGACTCGTACTGTACGGCCATGACCCCGAAGATCAGGAAGACGGCCAGGAGCAGGATCGCCCGCAGGACCCGCTGGCTCGCCTCGATGTCCTCCTGGCTCCCGCCGTAGTAGAGTTGATACCCGCTCGGAAGGGGCATCCCCTCGACCCGCGCCTTCACGTCCTGGAAGACCTCTCCCACGGTTCGATCGCCAAGGACGTTCCCAGTGACCTCAACGATCCGGGACTGGTTCTCCCGCCGGATGTTCACGGGCCCCAGCGTCTCCTCCACGCGTGCCACGTCGGCCAGGCGCAGAGGGCGTCCCTGGGCTGGAAAGAGGGCGATCTCGGACACGTCCGTCAGGCCGGCGATCCTGGTCTCGTCCAGCCTGACCCGGATGTCGTGTTCCTTGTCGCCTTGAAGGAACTTGGTCGGGACGGTTCCCCCGATCGCCGTCTGCACCGTGTCCGCGATCCCCTTGACGGTGAGGCCGACGCGGGCCGCGGCCTCGCGGTCCACCACGACGCGGGCTTCGGGCTTGGATTCCTCGATCGAAGACTCCAGGTTTTCGAGGTTCGCGACCCCCTGAATCCGTTCGCTGATCATCTGTCCGATCCGCTCCAGCTCGGCCAGGCTGGGGCCGCGGACCTTGACGCTGATATCCTCTTCGCCGCCCGTCGTCCGGAGGCCGCGGATTCCCGGCTTCTTTATCATGATCTTTGCGCCCACGATCTTCCGGTCCCGCGCGGCGTTTCGCAGGTCCGAGATCCACCGATCCACCGTGACGGGTCTTTCGCCGCGAGGAACCAGCCGGATATCGATAACGCTCTTGTTGGCCGTCTCCCTGCTGAAGCGGCCGAAGACGCGCCCGCCCACGCTCGAAAAGGCCGATTCGACGTGCGGCCGGGAAAGAATCTCCTCCTCCAGATCCCGGACGACGCGGTCCATCTCCGCGAGAGAGACCCCAGCCTCCATGGTCACCGAGACCGAGACGCGGCCGTCGTCGAGTTGCGGGAGGAATTCCTGCCCGAGGGCTTTGAACAGCAAGAGGGACGCGCCGAAGAGAAGGAGGGCGAGACCGGCCGTGAGCCGCCGCCGGGAGAGCGTGACCTCGAGAGTGCGCGCGTACAGCGCAGTCAGAACCTCGACCCGGCCGGCGAACCAGCGGAGGAAGCGGGACGCTTCGACACGGCCGCCCCCGCGGACCTGGAAGAGCTTCGCGGCGAGCATCGGGACCAGGGTGAGCGCCACGGCCAGAGAAGCGGCGATCGCGAACGAGATCGTGAGGATCAGCTCCCGGAACAGGAGCGCGGCCAGGCCCGAGACGAAGAGAAATGGGAGCACGGCGGCCAGGCTGGTCGTCGTGGAGGCCACGAGCGCCGAACTCACCTCCCCGCTGGCGGCGACGGCCGCCTCCTCCGGATCCGGGCGGCTCTTCTGGTGGCGGGTGATGTTCTCCAGCATGACGATGGCGTTGTCCACCAGCATTCCGATCCCGAGGGCAAGGCCGCCCAGGGACATGATGTTGAGCGTGAGGTTCCCGAGCCCCATCATGACGAACGTGGCGAGGATGGCGATCGGAATGGACACCCCCACGATGATCGTCCGTCTCACGCTCCCCAGGAAGAGGAAGACGACGATCATGGCGAGCGTCCCGCCGATCAGCGCGGCGCCGCTGGCGTTGTCGATGGCGTTCCGGATGTAGTACGACTGGTCGCTCACCATCCGCATCTCGATGTCCTTGGGGATCAGGCCGCCTTCCTGGAGGAACTTCAGGCGGCGGCGGACGCCGTCGGCCACGGCCACCGTGTTGGCGTCGGGCTGCTTCTGGATGGAGAGCTTGACGGACGGAACGCGGTTGAGCCGCACGAGGATGCGCTCGTCCGCATGGGTATCCAGGGTCTCGGCCACGTCCGACAGGTGAATGACCTTGCCGGAACGGAGAGTGATCGGGGCCCTCGCGATCTGCGACACTTCCTGGAATCGGCCCGCAGTCCGGCTGGCGTACTCGCGGCGCGTCGAGGTGATCCGCCCGCCCGGAAGCTCCAGGTTCGCCTGGCGGAGGGCGTCCAGGACCTCGGCGACCGTGAGATGAAGCCCCTTGATCCGGTCCTGATCGAGGACGACGCGAACCTCGCGGATCCGTCCGCCGCCGACCTCCACGGCGGCCACGCCCTCTATGTTCAGGAAGAACTTGGCCAGCACCTCGTCCGTCCAGTCCCGGAGCGCGATGGGATTCATTACGGGGGACGTGACCGCGAACTCGATCACCGGGATCTGGGCCGGGTCGAACTTGAAGATGGTGGGCGGTTCGGCCTCCGGCGGGAAGAAGCGGCGGGCGCGGTCGAGTTTCGTGCTCGCGTCCCGCAGGGCGGTGTCGATGTCCTTGCCGTAGGAGAAGTGGAGATCGACCTGCGTGCCGCCCTCCTCGGTCGTCGACTGGACGCGGATCGCGTCTTCGGTCGTGGCCATCTGTTCCTCGAGGGGCTTGGTGATCGTCTGCTCCATCACCTCTGGAGGAACGCCGCTGTTCATGACGCGAGCCCGGACCTGGGGATAGATGAGGTTCGGCAGGAGGTCGACGCTCAGGGACGCAAGGAAGTAGAACCCCAGCACCATCACCATGGCGGTGATCACGATGGTTCCGACGGGGCGCTGGATGGCCGCGGCGGCGAGGCTCTTGCGGCCGGGGACTGTCATCTCGTTCAGGGGCGACTGGAGGGGGGAGGAGGAGGACCGGAGGGCGGCGGGGTTGCGTCCTTGATCGAGACGCCCGGCTTGAGGCCGAGGAACCCCTTGATCACCAGACGGTCGCCCGGGTTGAGGCCCTCCCTCACCTCGACCCGCAGGCCCTCGCGTTGACCCAGCGTCACAGGGACCTGCTCCACGCTCCCGCCGGCGGCCCGGTAGACGAAAGCCTTCCCGCCCGGATCCGTTCTCACGGCGTCGGCCGGAATCACCAGCGCGCCGGAAGAAGGAGGCGAGGGGAAGACCACGCGGCAGAGAAGGCCGGGACGGAGGTCCTTCGGGCTCCCCGCCATCTCGACTTCCACGATCCCGAGGCGGCTTCCGGGATCGACCCGCGGGAAGACCCGAACGACCTTCCCTGCGTACTTCCGGCCGGGTATTGCGTCAACCTGGACCTCGACCTTCTGTCCCGGCGCGATGCGGGGGATCTCGAGTTCGGAGATTTCGGTCCGGACGACGAGCCGGGAGAGATCGGCGACGGTCAGCACGTGGGTGTGCCGGGCGGCCACGTCGCCCGGCTCCAGTTTCCGTTCGGTCACGATCCCGTCCAGGGGGGAGCGGATCTCCGTGTGGTCGAGCTGGGTCTTGAGCAAACGCTCCTCGGCCCGGGCCACTTCAAGACGGGTGGCCGCTTCATCGAACCGCTCCCGGGATTCCATCCCTTTTTGAAAAAGCAGTCCGGTCCGTTCCCGGGCCGCCTGCGCCTCCTTGAGAACAGCGAGGGCCTTGACGTGCCGGGCCGCAAGCTCGTCGCGATTGAGTCGGACAAGAATCTGTCCTTGCGAGACCCGGCTTCCCTCCTCAACCGCAATCTGTTCGATCTGGCCCTCGGCCTGGCTCGTGATCTTGACCTCGGTCTTGGGCGTCAGCGTGCCGGTCGACGAGAGGGCGGGGGCGAGCCTTTCCCGCGCAACCAGGGCTGTTTCGACCAGCACCTCCTGAGGGCCGCGCTTTGAATTCTTCTCGGCGCCAGGCTGCCGCCCGCACCCGGCTGTGGAC
>Ga0154722_1041_pt1 | contig 33725 bp, 40 predicted proteins | sample Rifle2008BG16ft_FD_105730 | JGI IMG/M metagenome (GOLD analysis project Ga0154722, IMG submission 105730) | Nitrospirae bacterium RBG_16_64_22 | reverse complement strand
TTGCAATGGTGGTCTTTGCAATCGGCATGCTGGCGCTCGCCGCCATGTTCGTTACGCAGGCGCGGAGCAATGTCGCGGCGCGCGGGTTCACGGCGGCCGTGAACCTGGGTCAGGAAGTCCACGAACGGCTCAGGAGCGAACCCTTCGCGAGCGGACAGTTGACCGCAGGTGCTCACATTCCAGATGGAGCATTCCTTCCCGTCAATCCAGTGGACGAGATGGGCACGGCGGGCGGTGCTTTTCCGACGATCTACACCCGCGCATGGGACGTCCAGGACGGCGTCCCCGCCGCGGGCCAGAGAACGATCACCGTGACTGTCGTTTGGACGGACGAGCAGGGAGCGAATCATACGGTCACGCTTTCGGGCATTCGATCGAACTGAGAGGGAGCAATGAGAGTCTCAACGTGGGGCCGAATCGGGGGCGAACGGGGGTTTACGCTGATCGAGTTGATGGTGACGATGGTCGTGGCGCTCCTGACCGTGGCCGCCATGATGGGCGTGTTCAGCGTCGGCCAGCGTCTTTACCGGACGCAGGAGCAGGTCTCGGACACACAGCAGAACGTCCGGGTTTCGACCGACGCGATCGCCCGCGACCTCCGCATGGCCAATTTCGGCCCGTGCGGGGCCGCGGTTCAGAGTTTCGGAGGAGCCATCCAACTCCTCCCGATCACGCATGTGAACGGGGCGGGCGCCACGCCGGATCAGGTGACGATCATGTACGCGGACGGAAACACGGAGATGAACGTCACTCAGCAGATGCCTAGTCAGGCGGCCGCGCTGTTTGTGGACAACGCAACCCAAGTCCAGGAGGATGATATTGTCATCGTGACGAACTGCACAAACAGCGATGTCATACAGGTGACCGGTCCAGCCTGTCTGCCGGGTTGCGGAGTCCCACAATTCGAACACAACGCGGGTGGGTCGCTCAACACGACAAATCAACTCAGCACGAGTTATGGTCCCGGTGCCAAGGTCTACAAGGTCAACTGCGTCCGATACCGGGTTGACATGGTCAACTCCCGGCTTCTCATGGAGAAGGGGGGAAGCGTCTGCCAGACGCCCGGAGGTACGGTGGCTCCGGCGGTCGGTAGTTCGGTTGTCCTGGCGGAGAACGTCGAGGGGCTGGAACTCGCGTACGGCCTTGACACGAACGGGGGCGATGCCGACGGAAACGGATGCAACGACGGCGATGGGACGATCGATACTTGGATCAACGCGTTTTCAGCCGTCGCCGCGACTCAAGCCTGCCAGGTTTCGCAGGTCCGGTCGGTCCGTGTCAACGTGCTTGCGCGAACGGGCACCCCTCAGAAGGATTTCTCGTACGCGGCCACTACGACGATTGAGGACAAGGTCTACGCGACGCCGGTGGGGACTGAGAGCCAGCGTCGGCGCGTGCTGGCAACGGAAGTGAAACCCCGGAACATCGGGCTCTGATCGAGGTTGCCCCACATGCATCCATCTCGGCAATTCACGCCCCAGAATTCTTTGCCCGTCGAGGGGCCGGCGGCGCATGCCGCGCCGGCCCTGAACGAAAGAGGCGCGACGCTCATCATCGCGTTGCTCCTGCTTCTCGTCGTTTCTCTGATCGGCATAGCCGGCATTACCATAGGGACAACGGAGCTTCAGATCGCGGGGAATCAATACCGGGGAACACAGCTCCTGTACGCGGCGGACGCCGGCATCGAGGCGGCCAGATCGCAGGCTGTCGCCCTGGCCCAGGCGCAGGCGAATCCCTACACCCCGTTCGACCCTGGGATCACGGGAAACCTGGCGGCCGCTTCGGGATACAACGTGCTGTATACCGTCAACCCGATCAACCAGGTTAACTCACCGCCGGTCCAGTGCCCGGCGAAGTACACGGGCATCACCGACGTGAAGGAGAACTGGTGCATCGACTTCCGGATCCGGTCCACGGGATCGTCGGCGAATTTCCCCGGGGCGAACATGGTTGTCGAAACGGACGTGGGAGCTCGCTGGACGCCCCCTCAGAGCAGCTAACGCGGCGCGGCCGGAGCTTTGCCAGGCTGGGCCAGAGGAGAAGCCATCATGAAATCGCGCGCCATTAGACTCGTAGTCGTCCTTTCTGCTCTCATGCTTGGGCTGGCCGGACGTCCCGACCCGGTCGAGGCCGTCCCCTTCTATGCCGAGGACGTGGTCGATCCGAACCTTCTTCTTATCGTCGACACCTCCGGGAGCATGACGTTCGACACGTACGGGTGCGCGGGCAGAACGTACGTGTACGCAGGAAATACGTATACTTTGGTGCTGGCTGGAACCTATTGTAATACCGCCGTCTCGACTGTGGGCGACGCGGGCGGGGCGGCCACCTGGGGGGACGGGACAGCCGGCATCGGCGTGGTGGGCGAGACCTACTGGGGGCGCGACCAGGGGACCCCCAACCCTCCAAGCGTGACCCTGGACGGACTGACGAACGACAGCCGTCTTTTTATCGCCAAGGCGGCGCTCAACACGCTCATCCCGAACACGGAGGGCGTCCGGTTCGCCCTGGCGAGGTATTTTCAGACCGAAGGTGCCGCAATCAATCCAAACGCTGACTGGTACAGGATCGGCAATTATGCCAATAACGCTGTGAACAGGGTCACGCTGAACTATGACTGGCCGGCCGACGGTTGCGCGCAGAGCGCGTCGGCGGCAGACGCCGGCAAGCTTCTCGTCAATTTCCCGCTCCCTTCGGACGCGTCGAACGCCAATGTCGCGAGCATTCAGATGTGGATGAACGGGACCGAGAATTTCGGCGCCGGCGACTACGAGATCAGGGCCCGAGGTGCGACGCCGATCGGGGGCATCCTGACCTGGGCGAATTCGTTTTTTACCGCGACGGAGGCCGCCGACACCGCGGCTTGCCGGAAGAACTATGCTCTCCTCATTACGGACGGAAATGAGACCTGCGGAGGCGATCCCGTGGCGGCCGCCACGACCCTCCACAACAACGGCTATGACGTCTTCGTAATCGGGTTTGCCATCGCCCAGGGGCAGGCCAGCATCAACGCCATCGCCGTGGCGGGCGGGACGGACGCCAACGCGGACAACGACGACAACCCGGCAACGGGGAATGCCGCGTTCTTCGCCGGCAATCCGACCGAGCTCCAGCAGGCCCTGACTGACGTCATCAACGCGATCAAGAAGGGGAACTTCGCCCGGTCGGCGCCGGTGGTGTCGTTCGGTCTGGATTCCCTCTACGTGGGCTACTTCGATATGCCCGGTTGGAAGGGCCACTTCGAGAGGTACGCCTTGAGCGACCTGAACACGCCGGCCTGGGACGCCGGGCCGCTTCTCGAGAGCAAGGCCGCTTCGTCGCGGACGATGTACACGGTGCAGGGCGGGAGCCGCGTGGAACTCACGACCGCCAACGCGGGGAGTCTCTCGGCCCTTCTGAATCCGGCACCTGCCGTTGCCCTGAGCTGTGCGTCCGATCCGTCCGCGACGACGGCGGAGATTATCGTGAACTTCATCCGGGACCCCGAGTACTGCAACGGCGCGTTCCGCGGGGCGCGGGCGACGGACAACGACTATACGAACGGGCTGAGCTGGAAGCTCCAGGACATCTACCATGCCGAACCGGCAATCGTGGGCAAGCCGAGCCTGCCGAACAATGAGGCGTCATACATCGCATTTAGAACAGCCCAGGCAAGTCGTCCCACCCGCCTCCTGGCCGGGACGAACGGGGGGACGCTTCACGCCTTCGACGAGAACGGGAACGAGATTTGGTCCTGGATCCCGAACAACCTCCTGGGGAAGCTCCGTGACCTGCGCCAGACGCATCAGTTCTTCGCTGACTCCACTCCGACCGTCGCGGACGTCCAGTTTGACGACCTAAGCTGGCATACTGTTGTGATCGCGGGCGAGCGTCAGGGAGGGGCCTACTATTACGCCCTGGACATTTCCAGCGTTGACAACCCGCAACCGCTCTGGGAGTTCACACACGCCCGGCTCGGGCAGACGTGGTCCCAGCCGGCTGTCACGAATGTGACAGGGTACGGGTGGGTTGCGTTCGTAGGGGGCGGCAGACCTTACAGTGGATCGGGATGCAACCCGACGGACGCCGGATGCGCGACGACGCTCCTGGCGATCAAGATCGAGGACGGATCTCTGGTCAACGGTTCCGTTCCGCAACTGAACGAGTTCAACGTCGGCGACCTTGCGGGCGGAGCGGAGAACGGTCTCGTGGCGCTTCCGTATGTGTACGAGAAAAGCTTCGGATACGGTGACACCGTTCTCATGGGGGATCTGGAAGGACGGCTCTGGAAGTTCGACGTCTCCACGGGGAACGCGAACACGTGGGAGAAGTGCCTGCTTTACGATCCGGACGACAGCGACAACTCGGACAACGGGACGGTAAACCGCAGGCCCGTTTACAAGACTGTGAGCGTCTATAACTGCGAGGGCAAACCGTACGTTGCGTTCGCAACGGGTGACGAAACCCAGCCGGCGAGCACGGAGAAGGAATGGGTCTACATCGTTCCGCTTGGAGACACGGGTGCCTGCCCGACGCCGTCCGGCGGGCAGGAGGCTTTCTGGTTCACGGGAAAGAACGGGGCCGGTGAGCAACTGGCTGCCGCCGAAAAGGTCCTTGGCCGTCCTCTTGTGGTCGGCGGACACATGTACTTCACGACGTATACCTCGACCGATGCTTGCCAGTTGGGAACGGGCAAGCTCTACGACTTGACGCTTTCGTGCGCAGATCCCAGCCAGATTACGAAGGACGTCACCGATTTAGGGATTGGCGTTCCGAGCAAGGTGGTGCTCGGTCCGGGAGGTATTTACTGGGTTGAGAGCGGAGAGCCGCCCGGGGGCCCCGGGGGCGGGAGCGGGATTGAGATCAAGAAGAAAGACATACCGGGATTTCCATCGTCCTATATGAAGTCATGGCGCCAGGTCTACTAGGAGTTCGTCTTTGACCCGAAGGAAACGGAGTGGATGTCTTGCGTTGCTGGCCACGGTCCTGCTGTTCGCCGGGTGCCGCGGCGCGACGGAAGTCGAGCCCAAACCGGGACCGGAGGGGCAGGGGGAGAGGAAAGGACCAGCCGGGCAGGGCGGCGCGGTGCGGGCCACGGAATCTGATCGGGAAGTCGCCAAGCCGAATCAGCGGCCGGTCGTACTGGGGGTATGGATCAAGCCGGATCCCCCGACAGGCTCGGAGCCGATTAAAGCGACCGTCCGCGTTTGGGATAAGGAGGGAGACAAGCTAAGCACGCGGTTTGCCTGGTTCGTGAACGGAGATGCCGTCGACGGCGTCGAAGGCGATGTGTTCCCGCGTGGACGGATCAAGCGGGAAGACACTCTGAAGCTTGTGGTCCAGTCAAACGATGGGAAACAGTTGAGCGAACCGCGTGAGGGTGCCTGGAAGGTCGTGAACGGGCCGCCCGTGATCACGACGTCTCCCCCCGTGACGGCGAGCCTCAAAGAGCCGCTCTATACCTATGCGATTGCCGCACGGGATCCGGACGGGGATGCGGTGACTTTCGTATTGAAGGAAGGGCCTGCCGGCATGACCGTGAATCCCAAAACGGGCCATTTGGCCTGGACGGCCGATAGTGCCAGCCTTGGAGTCAAGCGGCGAGCCGTCGTCGCGGCCAAAGACGAATACGGGGCCGAAACCACGCAGGCGTTCAGCGTGACGGTTTCGGAGCCAAAACCTTAGAGTCAAGATACGGGGAGGGCTCAGACGGGAGGAGCCGGTGGGAGGGGATCCCCCATGCGGAAGATCAAGTTGGTGAAGTGCCGGCTGAGGCAGAACGGAAGCTCGGACGTGGACAACGTCCGGTACGTGGCGCTGGAGGAGTTCCAACTGTGGCGCTACTATATGGAGAAGGCGCACGGGTTTGCCGTCGAGGACCCGGTCGTGTCGTACTGGGTGGACGCGGAGGCATTGATGGAGTGGGCGGAGCAGATCGCCCCGGAACGTCTCGAACCCGTGATCGAGGTCTACTTCTACGCCCATTCCGTCGAGGGAGGGACGACGGTCCCGATCCGGCGCTATCTTTCGGGCGACAACTACTCGGGGTTGCGGGAGCTTCTGCTCCAGCACTACCCGACCCTGCACGCCCCCCACAAAGAGCTTTCGCCGGAGGTCAGGGAGGACAGGGGATACTTCTTGGTTTCCGACGCGGGGACGGCCTGAGAAGACACGGAGACCGGTTGACGGATTAGAGACCGTTGAACTCCTCGATCGAGAGACCGGCTTGGCGGAGGAGCTTTCGCAAGAGACCGAAGCCAAGCTCTCCGTGTTGCGGGACTGAAAGGGTCCAGGGATAACCGGGCTTGGTAAGCATGGCGTGGGAACCCTTCCGCCGCGCGAGCGTCCAACCGGCCTTCTGGAACTTTCGGACCGCCTCGGTTCCGGAACAAAGCCTTAGAGGCTCGGTCACTATACAAGGACCTCGACCGCCTTTGTCCGATCGATCGCGTGTTTTTCTTCCATGACCTCAAGCCAGCCTTCGATCGCTTCCTTGATGTTCGCCAACGCTTCCTGCTCCGTGGTCCCCTGGGACAGGCAACCGGGCAGAGCGGGAACTTCAGCGACAAAGTAGCCGAGTTCGTCACGTTCGATCACGACGTGGAGCTTCATCCGTCGTCCCTCCCCTTGGATAAATTTTTTTTGGTGGACGGTATCCCGATCAGGAATCGGGACGCTCTCCGGGGAGATCCTGGCTGGGTTCGGGAGTTTAATGGTGGAGGGTATGGGGATCGAACCCACGACCTCTAGAGTGCGATTCTAGCGCTCTCCCAGCTGAGCTAACCCCCCAATGGTATTTACTTTATCAAATCTTGGAGAAACCTCCTGCTCTTTTGTTTCTTCAATTCTTTTTCCCTGCGTATCGCTTCGCTCCGATCGGGAAAAGTCTGGCCCCAGACAACGATCCAGGGGCGCCTTGCCTTTGTGGATGTGACCGCGCCCGCGTTGTGACGGATGAGTCTTCCGGTCAAGTTCCTTGTTTGGCCGATGTAGAAGGATCCGTCCTTCTCGCTTTGAAGAACGTAGACGGTGTAGACCTCTTCCATAAGTTCCACGACCTTCCCGATGCAATCGGGACGCTCTCCCAGCTGAGCTAACCCCCCACGTTAAGCTTGTTCCCACGCGTTTCGGTCAATACCTGCCTGTTTGAGTATTTCCTTCAACAGACTGATATCGATGTCTCCGCTTCCATGTGGATTCGGAATGCGGATTTTCTTTGAGCCCTGAATCATGAACTGATGCCTGCCGCCCGAAAAAGGCCCGAAGTATCCCAGCGCCCTGAATTTTCTGATAAGCTCCTTCCTCGAGACGGAAGGCATCTTCAGGTTGTTGTGATTTCCTTGACGCGAATGCCGATGCCCTTGACAACGGGAATGGAGTCCTCGTCCCGCAGCTTGAGAACAAGCCACTCCTCCAGGACTTCGACCAACTCCTTTCTGCATTCCTCGACGTATTTGCCATTCGCCCACACGCCTTCAAAGCCGGGGATTTGGGCAAACCAGGTCGCATCGTCCAGTTTCTTGTACTCCGCCTTTTCAAGCGCCGCCTGGATGTATTCTGTGAACACGACGTCAGTCTCCCGGCCGAATTCGGCGCAGCCCTTTTTTTGCATTATGCCCCATCTGAGTGGAATATTCAAGACCGCCTGATCCACACCCGCCGGCCCTCGGCCCTGATTCGGCCCTCGGCGAAGAGGCGGATGGCCTCGGGATACGCCCGGTGCTCGTGCTCGAGGATTCGCGCCGAGAGGGACTCCTCCGTGTCCTCCTCGGCCACGGCGACGGGGACTTGCAGGATGATCGGTCCCGTGTCGACTCCTTCGTCCACGAAGTGGACGGTGACGCCCGACACCTTCACTCCGTAGAGGACCGCCTGCTTCTGGGCGTGGAGACCAGGAAAGGACGGCAAAAGCGCGGGGTGGATGTTCATGACCCGGCCGGGAAAGCGGCGGATGAACTGGGGGGAGACGATCCTCATGTACCCCGCCAGGGCGACGAGCCCGACGCCGTATTCTTTCAGGCGCTGGGCGACGGCCAGATCGTGCTGGATCCGGTCCGGGAACGACGCGGGGATGATCACCTCGGCGGGGACGGCGCGGGCGCGGGCGCGGTCGAGCGCGTAGGCGCGCGGGTTGTCGCTTATGACAACGGCAACCTCGGCCGGGTAGGCCGGGTCGCGCGAGGCGTCGAGAATCGCCTGGAGGTTGGACCCCCGGCCGGAGCAGAGAACCCCGATTCTCATCCGCTCACCCGGCATAACGGACCCCCCTTCTTCCCCGCACGACCTCGCCGATGACGGAGGGCCGTTCTCCCGTCCGTTCGAGCGCCTTCAGGACGAGCGTGGCGGAGCGGGGCGGCACGGCGAGAATCATGCCGATGCCCATATTGAAGACGCGAAACATCTCCTGTCGGGAGACGCCCCCCTTCTCCTCGATGAGGCGAAACACGGGCTGAGGCGTCCATGCGGACCGGTCGACGACGGCGCCGCACCCGCGGGGGAGGATCCGCGGGAGGTTCTCTGTGATTCCGCCGCCCGTGATGTGCGCGATCCCATGGATGACGTCCCGGCGGACGAGCGGAAGGACGCTTCGGACGTAGATGCGCGTCGGCGCGAGAAGGATGTCGCCGAGCGGCCGGCGAAGTCCCGGGACGCGGTCTCCGACGGAAAGTCCGGCGGTTTCGAAGAGGACCTTCCGGGCGAGTGAGTATCCGTTGCTGTGAAGCCCGGAGGACGGAAGGCCGACAAGGACGTGGCCGGGACGGATCTTTCGCCCGTCGATAATCCTCTTCCGTTCGACCACGCCGACGGCGAAGCCCGCGAGGTCGTACTCTCCCGGCGGATAGAAGGACGGCATCTCGGCCGTTTCGCCGCCGAGCAGGGCGCAGGCGGCCTGCCGGCAGGCGGCGGCGATTCCCTTGATGATCGCCGCGCCGGTCTCCCGGTCCAGCCGGCCGGTGGCGAAATAGTCCAGGAAGAACAGCGGTTCGGCGCCGAGGGTCAGGATATCGTTCACGCACATGGCGACGAGGTCGATGCCGACCGTATCGTGGCGGCCGGTCGCGAAGGCGATCTTGAGCTTTGTCCCGACGCCGTCGGTTCCGGCGACGAGAACGGGTTCCTTGTAAGCCTTCGGGAGAGCGAAGAGCCCGCCGAAGCCGCCGATCCCTCCGATGACGCCGGCGCGCCTCGTCGCGCGGGCAAGGCCCGAGATCCGGCGGGCGAACCTGTTTCCGGCTTCGATGTCGACGCCGGATCCCTTGTAGGTGAGCCCCCGATTCACGAGATCTTCTCGTCGGCGAGCGATAGAGTGTCCAGCGCGATCCGGGCCGCGTCCTGTTCGGCTTCCTTCTTGTTTCTCCCCGTCCCGGTCCCCCGGCGGACGCCGTCGACGACGAGATCGACGCGGAAGGTCTTCGCGTGGTCGGGCCCCTCTTCCTCGACGACGCGGTAGACGGGGAGGCCGAGCCCGCGCGCCTGGCACAGCTCCTGGAGGGATGTCTTGAAATCCCTCCGCCCCAGGAGACCGGGTTCGGCCAGAACGGGGAAGAAATGCGCCTCGACGAGCCGGCGGGCCGCATCGATACCCCCGTCCATGTAGACGGCCCCCAGGACGGCTTCGAAGGCGTCAGCCAGGAGCGATTTCTTCTCCCGTCCGCCCGAAAGCTCCTCGCCTTTCCCTAGACGGAGCAGAGGGCCGAGCCCAAGGGCGCTTCCAATCGTCGAAAGGCTCGTCTCGGAAACCAGAAGGGATCTTGTCTTCGAAAGGTCTCCCTCGGTGGCGTCCGGACGCTCCGCAATCAGCATGTCGCTCACGAGGAGGTCGAGGACGGCGTCTCCCAGGAACTCCAGCCGTTCGTTGGGACGGACGGACTCTCCCCTGTGCTCGTTCGCGTAGGAGCTGTGCGTGAGGGCTTCAATGTAGATATCTCGGTCCTTGAAACGGTGGCCGAGGCGGTCCTCAAGGGCGTCCAGGCCGCCGTTGTTCTCCCACGGATCGGCGTTCATGCGAGGTCGGGGCGGCGAAAGATAAGACAGGCGTTGGTCCCGCCAAACCCGAATGAATTGGAAAGGGCGCAGTCGATTTTGGCCTGCCGCGCCGTGTTTGGGATGGTGTCGAGGTCGCACGCGGGGTCAGGGTGTTCCTGGTTGATCGTCGGAGGCAGGATCCCGCGGTCGATGGCGAGGACGGAGAAGATGGCCTCGATGCCGCCGGCCGCGCCGAGAAGGTGGCCGGTCATCGACTTCGTGCCTCCGACGGCGAGCTTGCGGGCGTGGGCGCCGAAGACCTCCTTGATTGCGTGGATCTCGATGGAGTCGGCGAAGGTCGACGTGGCGTGGGCGTTGATGTATCCCACCTGGTCGGCCTGGATACGGGCATCCTCGATCGCGCGCCGCATGCAACGAACGGCCCCCTCCCCATCGTCGGGCGGGGCCGTGATGTGGTAGGCGTCCGCCGTCGCGCCGTAGCCGATCACCTCGGCGTAAATCTTCGCCTCCCGGCGGACGGCGCGTCCCCATTCTTCGAGGATGACGATGCCGGCCCCCTCTCCCATGACGAAACCGTCCCTGTCCCGGTCGAACGGGCGGGACGCGTGGGTAGGATCGTCGTTGCGGCGGGACAGGGCCTTCATAGCCGCGAAGCCGCCGATCGCGAGGGGCGTGATGGTGGCCTCGGTCCCGCCGGCGATCATGACGTCGGCCTCGCCGTGCTGGATCAGGCGCGCCGCGTCGCCGATCGAGTGCGTCCCCGTCGAGCAGGCCGTGACGGCGCAGGAGTTCGGCCCCTTGGCGCCGAAACGGATCGAGATCTGGCCGGAGACGAGATTGATGATGACCATCGGGATGAAGAAAGGCGAGATCCGCCCGGGGCCGCGCGTCCTGTACACCTCGTGGTACTTCTCGATCGCCTGGAGTCCGCCGATTCCCGCGCCGACGTGCACGCCGACCCGGTCCGCCTCGCCCGCGCCGAACGCGAGGCGGGCGTCGTCCACGGCCATCTGGGACGCCGCGAGCGCGTAGTGGATGAACGTGTCCATCTTCTTGATCTCTTTGGCGTCGATGAAGCCGGCGGGATCGAAGTCCTTGACCTCGGCGGCGATCTGGCAGTTGAAGAGGGTTGGATCGAAGCGTGTGATCCGCCGGACGCCCGATTCTCCACGGACGAGGGCGGACCAGGACTTCTCGACGCCCAATCCGAGGGGGGTGACGAGACCCAGGCCCGTGACGGCGACGCGGCGGCGTTTGGCGGACTGGTCCATGCGGGGAAGCCGGGAGGTGGAAAAGCCCTCAGGCCGACCGTTTCTCGATGTAGTCGACGGCGTCCTGGACTTTGGCGATCTTCTCGGCCTCTTCGTCGGGGATCTCGATTCCGAACTCTTCCTCGAAGGCCATCACCAGCTCGACGGTGTCGAGGGAGTCGGCGCCCAGATCCTCCACGAAAGAAGCCTGGGGCGTGATGTCCTTGTCCTCGACGCCGAGCTGCTCGGCGATAATCTTCTTGACGCGTTCAGCGATGGCTGCCATGGGTCTCTTCACCTCCTGATTGGGTCCTGATTGGGAAAAGGGTTGCGCCCGGTCTGTTGCCAGAGGGCCTTGCTACATGTACATCCCGCCGTTGACGTGGAGGACCTGCCCCGTGACGTACGACGCGTCATCCGAGGCGAGGAACGAGACGGCCAGGGCGACGTCGTCGACGGTCCCCAGCCGGCCCATCGGGATCTGGGCCATCAGGGTCTTGCGGGCTTCTTCGGGGAGGGCCTGGGTCATGGCCGTGTCGATGAATCCCGGGGCGACGGCGTTGACCGTCACGCCCCGCTCGGCGTATTCCCGGGCGACCGTCTTGGTGAAGCCGATGAGCCCGGCTTTGGAGGCGGCGTAGTTGGCCTGTCCGGCGTTCCCCATCACGCCGACGATCGAGGCGATGTTGATGATCCGGCCGTACCGCTGTTTGGACATGCCCCGGATCGCCGCCTGTGTGCAGAGGAACGCCCCCTTGAGGTTCACGTTCAGCACGGCGTTCCATTCGTCGTCCTTCATCCGCACGAGAAGGTTGTCCCGCGTGATCCCGGCGTTGTTGACGAGGATGTCGAGGCGGCCCATGGTCGACACGGCCTGGGAGATCATCTCCTTCACCGAGCCGCCGTCCGCCACGTTGGCGGAGAGTCCGAGCGTGCGCGTGCCGTGGGCGGCGATCTGGGCGGCCGTGGACGCGGCCGCCTCCTGCTGGATATCGGCGACGACCACGCCGGCTCCACGCGCGGCGAGGAGGTCCGCGATCGTCCGGCCGATCCCCTGGGCGGCCCCCGTGACGAGGGCGACTTTTCCTTCGTGCGTCTTGGGCATGGATGTCATATCGTCTCCGAAGCGCGCATGATATTAGTCAAAGTTCCGGCGGATTTCAAGGCACATCTCCCAAAAATCACGTTTTCCCGCGGTCAACGGGAAAGGCGATCTTTCAAGGACTTGAGGCCTTCGAGCCCTGAGACGGAGAGGACCTCGGCTTCCGGCAGGATCCGTTTCACCAGCCCGCCGAGGACCCTGCCCGGGCCGATCTCGACGAACAGGCGGCATCCCTCTCGGCCCATTAGCCGGATCGACTCGTCCCAGCGGACGGCGGACGTAAGCTGGCGGAGGAGGGATGACCGAATCTCTTCGGGGTCCGTCAAGGGTGCGGCGTCGGCGTTGTTGATGAGGGGGATCCTAAGCCGCGCGAGGGGGAGGGCGGCGATGAGGGGAGCGAGAGCGTCCGCCGCGGGCCGCATGAGGGCGCAGTGGGACGGCACGCTGACGGGGAGCGGGACGACCTTTCTCACTCCCCGGTTCTTGAGCGCCTGGACGCATCGGTCGACGGCGGCGCTCGCGCCGGCGATGACGATCTGACCGGGGGCGTTGAAGTTGGCGGGCGTCAGGACGTCGCCGCGGGCCGCGTCCCGGCAGGCGGCCTCGACCGTTTCCCGGTCCGCGCCGAGGACGGCGGCCATCTTTCCCTCTCCGGGGGGAACGGCGTCCTGCATGGCTTTTCCGCGCGCCCGGACGATCGCCAGCGCGTCGGAGAACGACATGCCTCCCGCCGCGAAGATGGCCGAGTACTCGCCCAGGGAATGGCCGGCCACGGCAACGGGAGGGGAGGGGAACTCTCCGACGGCGGCCCACACGGCCGCGCTCACGGCGAGGATCGCGGGCTGTGTGTTGGCCGTCCTGTTGAGGTCCTCTTCCGGGCCTTCGAAGCAGAGCCGGGAAAGCTCGAAACCGAGGACGCGATCGGCTTCGTCGAAGACTGACCGGGCGGCGGCATTCTCCAGGAACAGCTCGCGGCCCATCCCGACGTGCTGTGACCCCTGGCCGGGGAAAATCAGGGCGTATGGAGTGGGACGGTCAGCCATGAAGATTCCAAAGTGCAATTGGAAATTGGAAATTGGAAATTGGAAATCGCAAATCGAGAGAGCAAAGAGCAACAGAGGCTCGGTTGGTTTTCGGATTTACAATTTGAAATTTCCAATTTCCAATTTCCAATCGTTGGTCTCTACTTATTACCATCTCACCACCGCCGATCCCCACGTGAGCCCGCCGCCGAATGCCTCGAAGAGGACGATTTCTCCTTCCGACAGGCGATGCTCGCGGACGGCCTCGTCCAGGGCGATGGGAATGGACGCGGCCGACGTGTTGCCGTACCGGTCGAGATTGACGAAAACGCGCGACATCGGCAGGCCGAGCCGCTTGGCCGTGGCCTGGATGATCCGCATGTTGGCTTGGTGGGGGATCAGGAGCGCGATGTCGGATGCGTCGAGATGGTTGGCCTCCAGCGCTTCCCGCGCGGCTTGTTCGAGCGTCCGGACGGCAACGCGAAACGTTTCGTTTCCCTTCATCCGGATCGTCTGGGGGCGCGGGGCGGTCTTCGCCGCGCGAACTTGATCGAGGGCGGTCATCGGCCCCCCTCCAGCGATGGACCCGACGCTCGGGACGTTGAGGAGCTCCCATTGCGAACCGTCCGCGTGGAGATGAACCGACAGGATGCCGTGCTTCGTGGAGTCGGCGCGGAGGACGACGGCGCCGGCGCCGTCTCCGAAGAGAACGCAGGTCGAACGGTCCGTCCAATCGACGATCCGGGAGAACAGTTCCGCGCCGATGAGCAGGACGGTGCGGGCGGCGCCGGTCTTGATGTACTGGTCCGCGACGGAGAGGCCGTAGATGAATCCCGAACAGGCCGCCGAGATGTCGAAGGCGGGGCCGGTTCGGGCGCCGAGACGGTCCTGAACGAGGCAGGCCGTCGCCGGGAAGAACATGTCGGGCGTCGCCGTCGCGACGAGGACGAGGTCGATGTCGCGGGGCTTCACGTGGGCGGCGCCGAGGGCGAGCCGGGCCGCCCGCAGGGCGAGTTCGGACGTGGTCTCGTCCGGGCCGGCGATCCGCCTTTCCTTGATCCCCGTCCGCTCCGTGATCCATGCGTCGGTTGTGTCGACGAGCTTCGCGATGTCGTGGTTCGTGAGCACACGGGCCGGGACGTACGAGCCGGTCCCGATGATTCGCGACCGCTTCATGCCGGAATCGTGCCCTGCGGGGAGGGGGAGCCGCTCGCGTCGCCCGGCGGAGCGGAGGCGGGGACGTAGCGGGCGAGCCACTCCACGATCCGCTCGTTGAGGTTCGCTCGGGCCAGCCCCTCGGCCACGCGGAGGGCGTTGCCGATGGCCTTGGCCGATGAGCGGCCGTGGGAGATCACGACGATGCCCTTGACGCCGAGAAGAGGAGCGCCGCCGTATTCCGAGTAGTCCACGCGGCGATGAAACGCCTGGAATACGGGCTTGAGAATCGCGTACCCCACTCGATGACGGACGCTCCTCTCGATTTCCCGCGTGAAGAAATGGTTGAGAGAGTCGGCCAGACCTTCGCTGATCTTGAGCGCGACGTTGCCGATGAACCCGTCGCAGACGACGACGTCCGCGGTGCCCTGGAAGACGTCCCGCCCTTCGAGATTCCCGACGAAGGGAAGGCCCGAACTCCCGAGCAGGCGGTGGGCCTCGCGGGTGAGGTCATTGCCCTTGACGGCTTCTTCGCCGATCGACAGGAGGCCGACGCTCGGCTCGTACGTTCCGAACTTCCACCTCGCGTACGCGGAGCCCATGACGGCGAAGTGGAGGAGGTGCTCGGCCTTGCAGTCGATCGTGGCGCCCGCGTCGATCAGGACGGAATGGCCGTTTTGATGGGGGACGAGGGCTGCGATGGCCGGGCGCTCCACGCCGGGAAGCGTCCCCAGGACGACGGTCGCGGCGGCCATCGTGGCCCCCGTGTGACCGGCCGAGACGACGGCGGCCACGTCGCCTTCTTTGAGGGCATCGATCGCGACGCGGATAGACGCGTTGCGCTTGCGGCGAAGAGGCGTCGCGGAGGGTTCATCCATCCCGACGACTTCCGATGCGGCGCGGATCTCGATGGAAGCGCGGATTCCTCGGGCGGCCGTCTCGGCGGCGAGGCGCTCCGGGTCGCCGAACAGCACGATGTGCGACGACGACGAGCGCAGGGCGAGGGCTGCCCCTTCGACCGCTGCCGCCGGCGCGAAGTCTCCGCCCATCGCATCGAGCCCGATGCGGAGGGGCGGGTCATTTTCGTTGGGCCACATATCGCGCGCCGCCAATGCGCCGGCACCGGGAGAGGTCAGATTTCTTCGACCGGGACGACTTCCCGCCCCTTGTAGGTCCCGCAGTTTCCGCAGACGTGATGGGGGAGCTTCGGCTCCCGGCACTGCGGGCAGACGGATATGCCGGGCACCGCGAGCTTCTTGTGCGTGCGCCTCTTGTCGCGGCGGGATTTCGAGATCTTATGCTTGGGATTTCCCATGAGATTGCTCCTTTTTCTTCTTCGGTCCGCTTTGGGACCGTTTCGCGTGACTCGGTTCCGGTTTCATCAGCGCGGCGAGCGCGCTGAACGGCGATTCGCCGCGGTCTGCGTGCCCCGCGCACGGGGCCTCGTTCAGGTTGGCTCCGCAGACGGGGCAGAGACCGCGGCAGTCTTCCCGGCAGACCGGCGACATCGGAAGAGAGAGTTGGACCTGCTCATAGACCAGGTCCGCGAGGTCGATCTCCTCGTTCCGATAGGCGGCAATGTTCATCTCCTCGCCCGAGAGGAGATGAACGCTGTCGGGGGCCGAGCCGGCAATCGAATCGGCCGGCACGAATTCGAGCCGGACCGCGGAGGCCACGGGGACGGGAAATTCCGTCAGACACCGGCCACACTGGCATTTAACGCCGACCGAAACGCGGCCTCGCACCCGGACAGTCGTCCCGACCCGGTTCATCTCCAACTCGTATCGGGCCGGGGCGGGAAACCAGCATGGATCGCCCTCCGCGCGCGAATCCGGCTGGATCGTCTCCTGGCCCGAGATCGACAGGCCCTCGTCCGGGATGTCGACGATCTTGATTCGCATCAGATCCTCCCGGGCGGGTCTCAATCAAGGGGGCCGGCGCTCGGGAACCCTTGTTTGCCGGGTCGGCTGGGTGGGATTCTGTGCCGCCTAACAGTCAGATATTGCGTGCAAAGTTGCCGAATTATAGGGAGGGGAATCGCGGCTGTCAAGGAGATTGGGGGGGATGATGATTCGATTCACGCGGGGTCGATTGCTCCGGCCGCCCGGCGTCCCGGGCCCGCGGAACAGCCCCGGACATTCACAACATGTTTTAGGTTTGGTTATTCAACCTGTTGACTTCGCAAGACCCAGGTTGTATGTTTTGACAGGAATGCGGCGTGTGGGTCTTGGTTAAAACAGAATGCGGCCGATCCTTGTCTCGGCCTGCCTCGTTGGCAGGCGTTGCCGGCATGACGGAGATCACTGCGAAGTCTCCGGGCTTCGTGAGAAGCTCCTCATAAGCGGCTGTGAGATCGTCGCTCTCTGTCCGGAGGAGGCGGGAGGACTCCCGACTCCTCGTTTTTCCGCCCGGATCGTGGGCGGCGGAGGGGGCCCCGTCATCGACGGCAAGGCGAGGGTCCTTTGCCTCGACGGAACCGACGTGACGCGCGCGTTCGTGCGGGGGGCCGAAGAGGCCGCTCGTCTCGCGAGTGTTTCGGGAGCGGGGCTCGCGATTCTGAAGGATCGGAGCCCCTCATGCGGGGTGCGCGAGATCTGGCGCGAGGGGGAGGTAGTCGCGGGAGAGGGCGTGACGACGGCGCTCCTCAGGCGCCGCGGGGTTCGGGTCATGACGGCGGACGAGTGGTCTGTTGATTCCGATTCGCGATGAGAATCCCGTTCATATCGTCCCCGTCGTCACGATCGGGATCCTCGCTGTCAATATCGCCGTCTTCCTGCTCGAGATTGCGTCGCCGGACGGGGGAGAGGGAATCATCCGCCGATTCGGCGCGGTCCCGTTTCGTCTCGCTTTTGGAGGGATCGGATCCCTGGCGGACTATGTGACCGTCGGGACGTCCATGTTTCTTCATGGCGGCCTGTTCCACCTGGCGGGGAACATGCTCTTCCTGTGGATCTTCGGAAACAACGTGGAGGAGCATCTGGGGAGCGTCCGGTTTCTCCTCTTCTACGGATTTTGCGGCGCGCTGGCGGCGGCGGCCCACATCATCTCGGCGCCGGGATCGGTCATTCCGATGATCGGGGCGTCCGGGGCCGTGGCCGGAGTCATGGGAGCATACGTGATTCTGTTCCCGAGGGCGCGCATCGTGACGCTGGTTTTTCTGGGGTTTCTGGTTCAGATGGTCCGTCTGCCGGCGGTCCTGTGGATCGGCATCTGGTTCCTCATCCAGTTTCTGAGCGCGGTCGCGGGCGGTTCGGGCGAAGCGGGGGGCGTGGCCTGGATGGCGCACGTGGGAGGATTTGGAGCAGGTCTCGCGGTCATGTCGGCGGAACGCTTTCTCTGTCCCCGCCGCGAAGCGGCTGTGGTGTAATCGTACGATATCCGGAGGGGGTATGGTTGTTCGCTGTTCTTCATGCGGCGTAAAGCTTAAGATCGACGAATCGAAGATCCCCGGGGCCGGGGCAAAGGTGCGGTGTCCCAAGTGCCAGACGGTATTCCCGGTGACTCCGGCGGAGACCCGGCCGGAAGCGAAGGAAGCTCCTCCGCCTCCCCCGGTTCGCGAAGAGCCCTCTCCGGCGGTCAGCCGGCCGGAGCCGTCCGCGGCGGCGCCCCCGCCCATCGTCGAACGGCCCGTCGCCGCGCCCGAGGCGGCCCGCCGGTTGACCGACCTCCCGAACAGGAAGGTCGTCGTGGCGGTCGAGGATGAGGAAACGGCCCTGAAGGTGGCGGGGGTCCTTTCGGGCGCCGGGTTCAGTCCGGTCGCCGCGGGCGACGGTCTCGACGCGGTTGTCCGGATCGAGCGGGAACGGCCCGTCGCCGCGGTCCTGGGCGTGTCTCTCGGCAAGGTGCTCGGGGTCGATATCTGCGAATACTTCAAGGCCGACCCGGAGACGAAATCGATCGTTCACGTCCTCGTGCCTTCGGCGTACGACGCCACCCGCTACACGCGTCCCGCGACGGATCTCTACTCGGCGGACGCGATGGTGGGGAGCGGCGAGATCGAGAAGCGGTTGGTGGAGAAGTTGTTCGGGGCTCTGGGAGTCGGCGTTCAACGGGAGCGGATCGAGGAGCCGGCGCGAATTCCGACGGCCCGGGCGGAACCGCCGCCGGTCGCCGCGACGCCTTCCCTCGTCTCGGCGCCTCCCGCTCCTCCGCCCCATCCTCCCGCTCTGGAGATCCCGGTTGAACAGTCGGAAGGGGTGGCGCGGGCCCGGCGGCTGGCGCGAACGATCCTGTCCGATATTGCGCTGTACAATCCCAAGATGGTAGAAGAGAGCATTCGGAGCGGCTCTTTTCGGGAGGCTTTGCGGGTGGAGATTCAGGAGGGGAAGGATCTCTATGGCTTGCGGATTAAGGAAGATGTCCGCGCCCTTGGTGATTTTTATGAGGAAGCGGTTTCCGAATTTATCGAGAAACGCCGTCGAGCGGCAGGGTAGCAACGAAAGAGTTGGACTTGACATTCTGGTTTCATCCCTCTAGCATAACCGCTGGATAAGTCAGATATACGGGGCGTAGCGCAGCCTGGTAGCGCACACGGTTCGGGACCGTGGGGTCGAAGGTTCAAATCCTTTCGCCCCGACCAGTTTCCCGCTTTCTTGAGGTTTATGGTCCATGACCCGATAAGACTTGGGACAGGCCTTCGGAGGCAGCCGCGGCATGGATTGCGGCCGATCCTCCCGGGACGGGCAAAACCTGGCGGAGGGGATGGCTGTGGGTTGGGCAAACTCAGATGAGGATCTGGCCCGCGAAATGATTCTTGGTTCCGGCCAGAAGACGTCTGAACAACCGGCGGACGCGGAATGGGACGGGGCCGGAAACGCCGATCACGCCGAATCCGCCAGCGAGGAGGAATGGGCCCCGGCGACGCGCGCGGCATCGGACGGGGACGAGAGTCCGCGCGGTTCCCCCGACGCGTTGAAGATCTACCTGCGGGAGATCCGCAAAGCCAAGCTCCTCACGTTCGAGGAGGAGCAGGACCTGGGACGGCGCATCCGGGCGGGGGACGTCGAAGCCCGGCAGCGGATGATCGAATCGAACCTCCGTCTCGTTGTCAACATCGGAAAGCGGTACATCGGCCGGGGACTTCAATTCCAGGACCTGATCGAGGAAGGGAACCTGGGGCTGATCAAGGCGGTCGAAAAGTTCGAATACGAGCGGGGGCTTCGGTTTTCGACGTACGCTTCCTGGTGGATCCGCCAGGCAATCGAGCGGGCCATCGTCAATCACGGCCGAACGATCCGTCTTCCGGTTCATATCAACGAGCTCCTGAATACGATGATCCGCGCGACGCGCAGGCTGGCCCGCGATCTCGGGCGGGACCCGACGGTGGAGGAGGTGGCGCAGGTCCTCAAAATCGGCCCGGACGCGGTCAGGGACCTTCTCGGAAAGGCGAACCGGACGCTCTCGCTGGACATGGCGGTGGGAGACCGGGAGGAAGGCTCGCTGGCCGATACCATCGAGGATGTCCAGAGCCAGTCTCCGATCGCCGCCGTGGAGGAAAGCCGCCGGCAACAGTGCCTTCGGGAATGGATCAAACAGCTTCCGGAGAACGAGCGCCGGGTCGTGATCCGCCGATTCGGGCTGGTGAGCGGCGAGGCCGAGACGCTCCAGGTCATCGGCGAGCGCCTGGGAATCACGCGGGAGCGGGTCCGCCAGATCGAGGCGTCGGGGCTCAAGAGACTGAGAGCCATCTCGCAGAGGGCGCGGATCACACCGGCGTCCATACTCTAGCCCGGACTATTAATCCAAGCTGGGAGGGAGGGTTCATTGCTGGAACGGAAACCGGTCGACTTGAAGAGCCTCATCCGCGACATCCCGGATTTTCCCAAGAAAGGGATCCTCTTCCGGGACATCACCACTTTGCTCAAGGACAAGACGGCGTTTCAGAAGGTCGTTCAGCGGTTCGCGTCATACTACGAGGACGAGGAGATCGACAAGGTCGTCGGCATCGAATCCCGCGGGTTCATTCTGGGGGCACCGCTTTCCTTCCTGCTGGCGGCGGGGTTCGTTCCCGTGCGGAAGCCGGGGAAACTGCCCGCCGACATCCACGAGGTGAAGTACGAGCTCGAGTACGGGTCGGGGACGCTCGCGGTCCATCAAGACGCCATCGCCAAGGGAGAGCGCGTTCTCCTGGCGGACGATCTTCTCGCGACGGGGGGAACGATGGCCGCCGCCGTCGAGCTGATCCGGAAAATGGGCGGCGTGATCGTCGGCGTCGCTTTTCTCGTCGAGCTGGGAGACTTGGGCGGCCGCAAGAAACTTCCCGGCATCGACATCGTTTCGATGGTCACGTACTGATTCAGCCGACGTTCGATTCCACGCAATCCTCGCGTTTCGGCCCCTGTTTCGAGGCCCGGCCGGCCGCTCTCCTGTATGAAGACGACTGGCTGATGGCGTTCGACAAGCCGGCCGGTCTGCTCGTCCATCCGACGTTTCCGGACGGACGGCCGACGCTCATTGACCAGGCGCGTCTGGTCTGTTCGGACGCGACGCTCATGCATCGTCTTGACCGGGAGACGTCCGGCGTCGTTCTCGTTGCCAAGTCGCCAAAGGCGACGCGGTGGCTCGCCAAGGCTTTCCAGAAGAGAACGATCCAAAAGAATTATCTGGCCGTTGTCCACGGGGTCCCGCCGGAGCCGACGGGAACGATCGACGCCCCTTTGGGTCAGGCGGAGGGTTCGGAAGTCAGAATCCGGAGGGCGGTTGTTCGAACGGGGGGCGAGAGGGCCGTGACGGGTTTCCGCGTCCTCCAGAGCTTCGGCGGGTTTTCTCTTCTCGCCGTGAAGCCGTACACGGGCCGGCTTCACCAGATCCGCGTGCACCTTTCGTTTCTAGGCACCCCGGTCGTCGGCGACAAGATCTACGGGAGCGACGAGAGGGAATTCATCCGTTTTATCGAGACGGGGATGACGCCCGAGATGGAGGCGCGCCTTCTTCTTGCGCGGCACGCCCTTCACGCCGCCCGGGTCGAATTCCTCCACCACAACCTGCGGAGAGACGTCGAGATCGCCGCGCCGCTTCCGGAAGACATGCGGGAGTTCGTTCGATGCCGAGGTGGAAACCCCGAGGCCGCGGGATCGATGGAGGGGTAGATCTCCCTTTCTTCAGCCTAAAAACCGCAGTTCACTCACCGCAGAGGACGCGGAGTCCGCGGAGGAACATCTTTTCGGGCGGTTTCGATGCTCACCTGCCCGGTGAGGTCGATGTGTCTTCCAATCCCTTGAACTCCTTTGCGTTCTCTGCGTGCTCCGCGGTTCAACTGCTTTTTCTAGGTTCAGTCATTTCTGCGGCGCGGGGGGTCCCGGGGGCGCCTGGGGCTTCTCGCCGTTGTTTCCCTTCTCGGGCCCCTCGGCCGTTTTTTCGGCGGGTTTTTCCTTCTGCTTCTCGGCCATTGCCGTCAGCCGGTCGAGGACGGTCCGGTTGATCGTCCCTTCGGGGAACTGCCCGTCCGTTCCGCGCTCGCCCGCCGTCCGTCCCATCAGGATCTCGATCCCCTGCTCAACGTGGTCGATCGCGTAGATGTGGAACGATCCGGCGGCCACGGCGTCCACCACCTCGTCCTTGAGCATGAGATGTCTGATGTTGCGGCGGGGGAGGACAACGCCCTGCGTTCCGGTCAGCCCTTGTGCTTTGCACACTTCGTAGAATCCTTCCACCTTCTCGTTGACCCCGCCGATCGGCTGGACCTCGCCGTGCTGGTTGATGGAGCCGGTCACGGCCAGGTCTTGGCGAAGAGGAATCTCCGTGATGGACGAGAGGAGAGCGTACAGTTCGGCGGCGGAGGCCGAGTCCCCGTGGACCTCTCCGTAGGTTTGCTCGAAGGTGAGCGTTCCCGTGAGCGAGAGGGGCTTCTCCTGCGCGTAGCGGCCGCCAAGATAGCCGGTGAGGATCATCACGCCCTTGCTGTGGGTCCTCCCCGACATCCGCACTTCGCGCTCGATGTTGACGACGCCGGCGCGCCCGAGATGGGTGCGCGCGGTGATCCGCGTCGGGCGGCCGAAGGCGTAGTCCCCCAGGTCGAAGACGGAGAGGGCGTTGACCTGTCCGACGGCCGTTCCTTCGACGGTGACGAGGAGGGTTCCCTCTTCGTACAACTCCTGGATCTTCTCCTCGATCAGGTTGGAGCGGTAGAGGCGCTCGTCGACGGCCTTCCGGACGTCCTCGCGGGTCACGACCGTCCGGTTCCGAGCGCGGGCCCAGTGGGATGCCTCGCGGACGATGTCGGCGCTCTCCGAAAAACGAAGGGAGATCTTGCCCCGGTTCTCGGCCTGGCGGACCTCGTGAGAGATGAGCGCCGCGACGGCGTCGCGGTCGAAGGGGAGGGTCCCCTCCTGCGCCGTGGCCCGCGCGATGAACCGGGCGTAGGCGAGAGCGACGTCGGGCGTGCATCGCGCCTCGTTGTCGAAGTCGGCCTTGACCTTGAAGGCTTTGGCGAAGTCCTCGTCGTAGAGCCGGAGGAGATAGTAGAGCAGCGGGCTTCCGGTCAGAATGATGCGAACGTGGACCGGAATGGGTTCGGGTTTGATGCCGCCCGTCGCGATGAATCCGTAGAGCTCGCCGATGTCCTCGATCTTGATCTCGTTCCTCTTGATGATCCGCTTGAGGGCGTCCCAGGAGAACGGCGACCGCAGGACGTCGAGAGCGTTGGCGACGAAGAATCCTCCGCTGGCGCTCAGAAGAGATCCAGCGCGGATCATGGTGAAGTCGGTGTAAAGGGCGCCCAGGCGCGACTTCTTTTCGATCCGGCCGATCATGTTGTTATAAGTGGGGTTCGTCTCCTCGACGAGGGGGGCCCCTTTGGATTCGGAGTGATCGACGAGGACGTTCACGCGGTACTTGACGTCGAACCGCTTCGGCTCGATCGCTTCGATGCCGGGGATCTGGATGGGCGATTCCTCCTGGGGGAGGAAGTCCTTGTAGTTTTCGAGGACGTCCGTATGGATTTCACGGATGTGGTCGACGACCTTGGGGGTATCCGGATACTTGCCGGCCAGCGCGTCGATCCGGTGCTCGGTCGCGTAACGGACGACCGATTCGTCGAGCTGTTGAACGCGAGCGTTGGCCTCCTCGCGGAGCCGGCGCATCTGGCCGACGAGGGTCCGGATGTCCTCGCTCAGTTCCTTTTCCTTCGTCTGGATGTCGCGCCGGGTCGCCTCGTCGAGCTTCTGGAACTCCTCCGGCTGGATCGGCTTCCCCTTGTGAAGGGGAACGGCGAAGATGCCGAGCCGCGTCGAATTGATCTGGAAACCGAAAAGCTGGGCCTTGCGCTCGAGGTCGGCGATGAGGGCGTCCCGGAGCCGGTTGAAATCCTCCTCGATCTTGTTCCGCTGGGTTTCGTAGTCCTTGCTCTGGAAGACCTTCGGGATCTCTCCCTTGAGGTCGTCGATCAGCTTCTCGATCTCGCGGGCGAACTCCCGGGCCTTGCCGGACGGGAGGGACAGGGCCTTCGGCTGGTCGGCCGCCTTGAAGTTGTGGACGTAGCACCAGTCGGGCGGGGCCGGCCGGCCGGCGGCGATCTTCCGGATCATCGTCCGCACGATCGAGCTTCGTCCCGTGCCGGGGGCGCCGCAGACGAAGATGTTGAATCCCTGGTCCTCGATTCCGAGGCCGAATTCGACGGCGCGGACGGCGCGGTTCTGACCGATGACCTCGTCAAGCGGCTCAAGCTCGCGGGTTGTCGAGAAAGGAAGGGTTTCGGGGTCGAGCGACCACCGAAGCTCGGAAACGGGGACCTCGAATTCGGGGAGATTCACAGAGCCTCCTGGCGGGGCGTTCAAGCAGAACGTCTGAATCGTACAGGGCGGGTTGGAGCCTGTCAAGCGGGCGGACAGCCAAAACGGGCGGATGGCCAAACCCCGGTGAAGCCTTGCGGTTTTCCGCGTTGTTGTGTTAGATATTGCCGACTTCAACCCCGCGGCAAGGAGATGGCATCGTGGCCCGTATGAACTTCATGCTCAAAGTCGAGGACGCCAAGATGACGCAGATCAAGAAGGCCCTCGAGAAGGAGAACATCAAGGTCGTGAGCATCTACGAGGTGTACAAGGAGAAGCCCGCGTCCGTTGTGCCGGGCGACCCTGCGGGGGCCGGGCGGACGGGGCCGGCCGAGAATGCGGGCTGATCCGCCCGCGGGCGTTGGATGAAGATCGACGATCTCGCCCAAGAGCTCGAAGAGGTGGCCCGGAAGTTGTCCGTCCGCGTCTCGTACGAGGACCTCAGGTGGGAGGGGCCTGGCGGAAAGGGGGGATCGTGCCGCGTTCACGATGAGCGCCGAATCATCATCAACAAAGCGCTGAACAAGGAGGACCGGGCGCTCATTCTCGCCCGGGAACTCGGCAAGTTCCCGCTGGAAGAGATATCGGTTCCGCCCAGGGTCCGCGAGTTTATCGAAGACAGCCGGGCCGACCCGGCGCCTGAAGGGCCCTGACCTCGCAACCCCCGCCCCTGACTACGCCGCCTTTCGTTTCATCAGGATGTACGAAATCAACTTGTCGATCCGTTCAACGAGGCGATCGGGCTCGGCGTCGCTTCCCTTGTTGACGTAAGACGCCGGGGCGGTCGCGACGAGCTGGCGGCGGAGATTCTCGTCGCACTTCACGGACGAGAAGAAGATGAGGGGCGTCCGATCCAGGCCGAACTGCCCTTCGAGGGCCCGGAGCGTGCGGGCGGCGGTGAGGCCGTCCATCCCGGGCATATTGAGATCCAGAATGGCGAGCGACAGGCTTTGATGGTCGCTGAAAAGCTTCGACACGGCGGAGACGAAGGCCGTTCCGTCGGGGAACGAGCGGACGTCCGGGGCGATTCCGCGCGAGAGAAGGATCCCTTGCAGGATATCCCGGGTCACCTGGGAATCATCGGCGAGAAAGACCGTCGAACCGCGGGCGGGAGTCGGCGCGTCCTCGACGTCCAGCGTAAATCCGCAAAAAGCGCAGGTGAGCTCCGTCCGGCCTTCCCGCTCGACCCGGTTGAAGGGGACTTCCTCCCCGCAACAGAGGCAGTATTTCCTGTCGGCCATCCGGCCTCCTGGCGTCCTCTCGGGCGCGGGAACTATAACAGATAGGGGATCGCGGTTCAAGGCGCGTTGACTTTGATGTTGCCGCGCCGGTTGATTTTCTTGGGTTTCTCGTCTAGCATCGGACGGCGTTGAAGAACCCCGCCTTGAAAGGCGGGGTTCTCCGACCTCCAAGGTATTCTTCGTTATTTGCATTCGTGCGCCTTGCCCCCGCCCCAAGGGGCGGGGGCAAGGCGCACTTTGCGGTTCCTGCGGAGGGAGTCCATGGCGGGTTTCTTCAAAGACCTCACCGGCGAGAAGACGTCGATGATCTACCTCGCCTTCCTGCGGATCTACATCGGGTATTACTTCCTCGCGGCGGGGATCAACAAGCTCGCCGGCGGGTTCCTCTCGAAGCCGATCCTGGCGGGCATCCTGAAGGGATGGGCGGAGAAGAACCCCCACGCCTGGTACAAATCGTTCCTGGTTGAGACGGCCCTTCCCAACGCGGACATGTTTTCGTACCTGGTCGTGACGGGGGAGATTGCCGTGGGGGCCATGCTCCTGGCCGGTCTTCTCACGCGGGCCGCAGCGCTTGTCGGAATCTTCATGAACCTCAATTTCTACTTCGCAAGCGGCTGGACGGCGCCGGCGTCGTCGGGGATCAACCGTCTCTTCATCGTCTGTCAGGCGGTCCTCCTCCTGGCGGGTGCGGGACGGGCGCTGGGGCTGGATGCCTTTCTGAAGAAAGCCGCGCCGAAGAGCATCTTGTGGTAAAGGGATTTCCGCATCGGAGTCCGCGTTCCGAGCGCCGGAGGGATCATGGACGAGATCGTTGAAGTCGACGTGAGCCTGGATTCCGGGATGAAGTTCATCGGCCGGGACGCCGAGGGCCGCGAGGTTGTCATGGACGCGGCCCCGGAGCACGGCGGAGAAGGGGCCGGATTCAAGCCGATGGCGCTCCTCTTGATTTCGTTCGGGACGTGCACGGCCATGGATGCGGTCTCGATCATGCGGAAGAAGAAGCAGGACGTCGCGCGGTTCTCGATTCACCTCAAGGGGACGCGGGTTGCGGACCATCCGAGGGTCTACTCGAAGATCGAGGTCCGGTTCGTTTTCTTCGGCCGCGATCTGTCCGAGGAAGCCGCGCGGAGGTCGGTCGAGCTTTCGCAGGAGAAGTACTGTTCGGTGGGCGGGATGCTGAGGAAGGCCGTCCCGATCGACATCAAGGTCGAGACCCGTCCCGGCTGAGGCAGCTATAAGCGGGAATTTTTCCGCCGGCCGTCCGGTTCTAGGATTTGTGGGCGGACGATCGAGGGAGTTTTCAATTGACGAATCCGTCCGCTTCTCCGTCGCGCTCCGAGCGGTTTGAGGCCGAGGCTCTTGTGCACCTGGGGCCGCTCTACCGGACGGCGCTTCGTCTCACGGGGAACGATGCCGATGCCCAGGATCTCGTTCAGGAGACGGTCCTCCGGGCGTTCCGCTTCTTCGATTCTTTCGAGCCGGGGACGAACTGCCGGGCCTGGCTCTTCCGAATCCTCATGAACACGTTCGTGAACGAGTACCGGAAGCGCGTTCGCGGGCCCCAGCAGGTGGATTTGGACGAGACGACGATGGGTACGCTGGAAAGCCGGGCTGACCAGGCGATCGTGTCTCTTCCGGCGACGCCGGAGGAAGTGGTTTCCGCCGGGATGCTGGACGGCGACCTGAAGGAAGGACTCCGGGCGCTTCCACCGGAGTTCCGGGCGGCCGTTCTTCTGTGCGACGTGGAAGAGTTCTCGTATAAGGAGATCGCCGAGATGACGCAGGTCCCGGTCGGGACGGTCATGTCCCGGATTCACCGGGGCCGGCGCGCCCTGCGCGAGTTCCTTCTCAGGCGCAGGCGGGCGAAGCCGGTCCGCGCTCTCTCGGCGGGCGCGTGAGGTTGGGGATGGACTGCCGCGAAATCCAGGAACAAATCACAGCTTTTGTCGACCGCGAACTCCCGCTGGAAGAATCGGCCCGTCTTTCGGAGCATCTTCACGCATGCCCGTCCTGCCGCTCGACGGAAGAGAGAGAACGGGACCTCAAGAGGCTCGTCCGGTCGCGATGCGCGGATGTGGCGCTCCCATACGGGTTCGCCGAGCGCGTCCGTGCCTCCCTGCCGGGCGATGACGCCGCGCGTCCCGCGGCGGCGGTCCTTCCGGAGCAAAGGACCGGCAGGTCGAGCCGGATCGCCGGCGGCGGAGCCCCTCGGGTATTCAGCGGGTGGCTGGCGGCGGCGGCGATCGGGTTTCTCGCGATCGCGGGGACCCTCGTTTGGTCCAGGTCCGGCGTGGAGCCGGTCCTGGCGGAGGCGCTCGTGGACGAGCACGCGCGGTTCGCGAAGGGATTGGACCTTGGGATCCGCGAGTCCGATCCGAAGTCCGCGGCCGCGTGGCTTTCCGCGGCCGCCGGCTCTCCCGTCCCCGTGCCCGACCTTCGCCCGAAGGGAGGCCGCATGGTGGGCGCCCAGATGTGCCGCCTTCTGACCCAGGGGCACGGGGCCGTCCTCTACGAGGTCGAGGGCCAGCCGGTGACGCTCTTCATCCCGCCGTCGGGGATGATCGAGCAGGGCGCCGATGGAATCGGGCGCGAGGGATGGAAGCCCGTCCGCGTCAAGGGCCGGAACGCCGTCTCCTGGAAAGACGCCCGCGGCGGGGTCTGCTGGGCCGTCTCCGATCTTCCACACGAACGCATGCGCGAGATCGTCACGGTTGCCGCGGCCGACCGGTGAGCCGGCGCCGCGGGTCCTTTCTTTCTCCTCTCTTTCACACCGGCCGCGTTCGCCGCCACATCGCGAAGTTGGCGTGGCCGGCCGTCCTCTCTCACCTTTTCCTCCGGCTGGGCGGGATTCTCGATGTCTTCCTTGTCGGCCGCCTCGGGGCTTCGGCGATCGCGGGCGTGGGCGTCGGACAGCTCCACGTTTTTCTCTGGACGACGGCCCTCTGGGGAATCTCGGCGGGGACGACCGTCGTCACGGCGCACCTGCGCGGCGCGAAGGACCCGGACCGGGCGGCCGGCGTCGCGGGCCGTCTTCTCGCGGCGGGGATCGGGATTGCAGCGGTCCTGGCCATCCTGGGGCTCCTTGGGAGGACGTGGGTCGCCCGTCTGATGGGGGCGGCCCCCGACGTCGTCGACCTCGCCGCCGCTTACCTGGGCCTCCTGTTCCTCTTCTTCCCCATTACGGCCGCCTTGTCCGTCCTGGCGGCTGTCTTCCACGGCGCGGGGAACACGCGCGTTCCGCTGATCGCGTACGCCGGGGCGAATCTCCTTCATGTCGCTATCGCCATCCCTCTCATCTACGGCGTCGGAACGATAGAGCCGATGGGCGTCCGGGGCGCGGCGCTGGCGGTCGTTCTCTCGGACGGTGCGGCCGCGGTGTTCCTCTTTGTCCTGGCGCTCAAGGGAGGGCTCATCCGGTGGCGCGGGGGATCGGGAGGGATGATCCGGGAGACGTTCCGCGTCGGCCTGCCGGTTTTCTTCGACCGCCTCCTTCAGCAAGTTGGCCAAATGACGTACGCGAAGATCGTCCTCTTGTACGGGACGTCGGTATACGCCGCCCACCAGGTGGGTCTCGCGATCGAGGCCTTCTCGTTCATGCCGGCCCTTGGCGCGGGACTCGCCGTCACGACTCTCGTGGGTCAGGCGCTGGGGGGCGGCCGCGCGAGGCGGGCGAACGCCGTCATGAGGGAAGGGGCATGGCTGGCCGTGGCGTTCATGGCCTTGATGGGGGTCGTCTTCTTCTCCGTTCCCGGCCCCCTGATCCGCGCGTTTACGGACGACGCCGGCGTCCTCGAACCCGGCATCCTCTATCTTCGGATCGTGGCCCTGCTCCAGGTCCCGCTGGCCCTGACCCTGCTTTTGGCCGCGGCCCTTCGCGGATCGGGAGATACAAGGTATAATCTGATTGTCACCATTGGGGGAATGTGGGGCGTCCGGATTCCGGCCGCGGCGGCCGCCGCTTTCGCGGGAGCGCCGATCGCCGCCGTCTGGAGCGCGATGATCGTCGACTGGACCGTCCGGACCGCTCTCATCGTCCGCCGGCTTTCGCGGCGCGGTCTGGTCACGAAGGTTTCGCTGGGCTTGCCAAGCCAGGGAGGGGAGAGATGATCGACAAGATCTACGCTCTTCAGGGAAAGGAAGTCGAGGTGGTGGCGTCGGGCATCACGTATCGGGGCGTCTTGATCGAGGTGTCGGAGGAGACCGTGCACTTGAAGACGGAAATGCAGTGGGTGGCGGTCCCGATCGCGGCCGTCAGCGAGATCCGGGGCATGGACGAGGCGTCCGCTCCTTCCGTCGAAAAGTTCGTCGACTCCTCGTTCTACTTCAACGACGAGGACCTGAAGGGTTCGTAGAGGCAGAGGGACAGAGGCACAGGGACACAGAGGCACAGAGGCACAGAGGCACAAATGCAGAGAAGGGAGCGTGGGGCTTCTGTCTGTCCCTCTGCCCCTTTGCCCCTTTGTGCCTCTGTCCCTACGAACAAGTGGAGGGGGTCCTGCGTGGGCGAACGCGAGTACATGGTTTTCGTCGTCTCGGACGCCACGGGGGAGACGGTCGAGAGGGTGACGCGAGCGGCCCTCCAGCAGTTCCCCGGGAGGCGCGTCGCGATCGAGCGCGTGGCGAACGTGCGAACCGTCGAAGGAATCCGGGACGTGGCCCGGCGCGCCCGCGAGGAAGGAGGGATGATCGTCCACACGATCGTCTCGATGGAATTGCGCGAGGAGATCTCGCGCGAAGCGGCGGCGGCGGGCGTGCCGGCGGTCGACATCATCGGTTCCTTGCTCTTCGGTCTCTCCGAATACCTGGAGACGGTCCCGGGCGGGGTCCCGGGGCTCCTGCACAGGGTCAACTCGTCGTACTTCCGCTGGATCGAGGCGATCGAGTTCACGGTCCAGCACGATGACGGCCGGAATACCGCGACGCTTGGCGCCGCGGACGTCGTTCTCGTGGGCGTATCGCGCACCTCCAAGACGCCGCTGTCGATCTATCTGGCCAATCAGGCGGGCCTCAAGGTCGGAAACGTCCCGATCGTGCGAGGAATCGAGCCTCCGGCCATGCTGAACACGATCGATCCTTCGCGGGTTTACGCGCTGATGATCGAACCGGTCCGCCTGGGCGATCTGAGACGCGAACGCCTGGACCGGTTCGGTCGGGCCGGGCTCTCGGGCTATGCCGACGCGGAATCGATAGAGGGCGATTTGGCCCACTATGAAGATGTCTTGAGAACTCACTGCGACTGGACCCGTCTGGAGGTCACGCGAAAGGCGGTTGAGGAGGTCGCGAGCGAAATCCTCACTCTTCATCGCCACCGGCATCCGGCCAAGAACGGTCTTCCCGCGTTTCCGGGAAGATAGGCGCACGGGAAGATAGCCGCCTTTACACGATCCGGCGGGCGGCCTATACTTTTCCTGCCGGATTCTGATCGGCAGTCAATATCAAGGGCTGGATATGCCGAAAACTCCTGACTGGATCGGCGCCATCATCGAAATCATGGGAGGCTTGGAATGGCCGGCCGATCCCCAAAAGGCCCTGCGCTCATCTCTCGATATTCTTTTTCGGGTTCTCAAGGCGCAAGCCGCCGTTGGGTTTCTGTCGGACAGGACGGACGAGGGAATGGTCCCGACGGCGGCGGCCGGGAGCGCGCGCGTCGAATCATTCACCCCGATCAGGCTGGATGACGAGACAAAAGCTTTTCTCTTGCATCCGGAATTTCAGCTCCTGCACCGGGGGGCGGCGGCCTCGGGAAACGGCGTGGAGGGTTTTCTTGAGCTCGCTCCCTCAATGGGGTCTCCCTCGGTCTCAGGCGGTCTTGTCCTGCTTCCCCTGCCCTGGGAGGGAAATGTCAGAGGACTGCTCGTCTTTGATCTGGTTTTGGGATCGGGACGGAAGGGGGCGGCGGGATCGATCTCTCCAGCGGCCGACGAGGGGTCCCTCCGTCTCGCGGGGCGGGTGATCGCCCTGGGTCTCTCGATCCGTCTCCTGGCGCGGCGCGATCCGACGAGCCAGCTCTTTGACGAGGCTGTGTTCCGGGACGTCCTCCGCCGGGAGGTCAAGCGGGCGATGCGGTACAAGAGGACGCTTTCCGTCGTCGTGGCGGCCCCCGACAACGTCGAATCGACGCTTGAAGCCGCGGGCGAACCGTCGCCGGATGGATTGATCCGCGCTCTGGCCCGCTTGGTTGAGGCGAATCTCCGGGAATACGACGTCGCGTGCTCGGGCGGGAACGGCGTCTTTCGGCTCTTCCTCCCGGAAGCCGACAAAGCCACGGCTCTCCGGGCGGCGAAGAAGCTTTCCGGGCTGATCGCCGAAGACCCCGCTTTCGGCCGGAAGAAGAACCGGCTGATCGTGAGCTTCGGGATCGCGACCCTTCCGGACGACGCCGCGACGACGTCCTCGCTCATTCGCCGAGCGGACGAAGCCCTCTCGCTGGCTAGAGCCGAAGGGGGCGGGGTTCGAGGATTCGGCGAGGGCGACTGACCGCCAGAGCGGGAAAATCTTCTTGACAAACGCCGTCCCATCCTGATAGAAACCCCCCACTCTGAGTGGCTCTTGCCGGCCCGCTTATCATTATTTCAGGGCCCAATGCGCTCTCTCACCGCTCATGGCTGGCGGTGATCCACCGTGGAAGGTCATGAACGCCTTCCTGGCCGGACCTCTAGAAGGTCCGTTCGGGAGGGCGTTTTCTTTTTGCGGAGTGACGGGAAGGGTGACGGGTTTCGGAATTCCAGTGTCCCCGGAGAGCCTTCCGGGGGATGTTGTTGATGAAATCATGGGGGAGGGGAACATGAAGACGCTGAAGTGGTTAGGGTTAGTAGTTTTTGGAATCATGCTCGTCGCGCCGCCGGCCTTCGCGACGAACGGCATGAACCTCGAAGGGTACGGCCCGGTCGCTTTGGGAGCGGGCGGCGCGTCGATGGCGTATGACAACGGCACGTACGGCATGATGAACAATCCCGCAACGCTCGGCCTCGGGGCCCAGGGCGACCGGCTCGACGTGGCCCTGTCGTTCCTCGGGCCCAATGTGACGGCCAAGATGACCGGCATGCCTGACGTCAAGTCATCGGCCGATCTCTTCATCATGCCTGGGATCGGGTACGTCAAGAACATCGGGATGATGGCCTACGGCCTCGGGATTTACGCCCAGGGCGGCATGGGGACGGAGTACGCGGCCGACTCGTTCATGGCGGCGGGTTCGGGCGACAAGGCCCGCTCCGAGCTCTCCGTCGGCCGGCTGGTGATCCCGTTCGTCATGGAAGTGGACAAGAAGACGAAGGTGGCCGTGAGCCTCGAGGGCGTGTGGGCCGGGCTGGATCTCAAGATGCCCATGAGCGGTTCCCAGTTCATGAACATGATGCCGAAGACGCTCAATCCGGCGGCCACGCAGGCGTCGGGAACGGTCTCCGGGACCATGATTGACGGGTTTGGAAGCTATATGGCGGCCGGGATGATCACAGCCCTCAACTGGGGCCGGTTCGATTTCTCCAATTCCAGCGACTTCACCGGCGAGGCCCGCGGGTACGGTGTGGCCGCGAAGGTCGGCGGGGTCCACAAGGTGAACGACCAGCTTTCGCTGGGCGCGGCGTACCACAGCAAGACGGCGCTCGGCGATCTCGAGTCGGACAAAGCCACGGCGACGTTCAACGTGGTCATGGGCGGCGCGACGACGACCATCCCCGTCTCCGGGAAAATCGCGGTCAAGAACTTCGAGTGGCCCCAGACGATCGGCGTGGGCGCCGCATTCCAGGCGACGAAGGAGCTCCTCGTCGTGGCTGACTACAAGTGGATCAACTGGAAGAACGTGATGAAGAACTTCGCGATGACGTTTACGGCCGACTCGACGCAGTCGAACGCCGCTGCCGCGGGTTTCGCCGGCAGCGCGGTCGACGCGACATTGTTCCAGAACTGGAAGGACCAGAACGTCTTCATGGTCGGTCTCGGGTACAAGGTGTCAGCTCCGTTCACCGTCCGGGCGGGGGCGAACATCGGCAACAACCCGATTCCGGACACGTACCTGAACGCGCTCTTCCCGGCGATCGTGAAGAACCACTACACGCTGGGCGCGGGATATGCCATCGACAAGTCGTCGGGCGTCGACGCGGCGCTCTCGTACGCGCCGGAGGTCAAGGCAACGGCCGGGTCGGGCGTGACGAACACGCACAGCCAGACCAGCGCGCAGGTGATGTACAGCTACAGGTTCTAGAAGGTTGATGGAAAAGTCCCCT
>Ga0154722_1053_pt2 | contig 37458 bp, 39 predicted proteins | sample Rifle2008BG16ft_FD_105730 | JGI IMG/M metagenome (GOLD analysis project Ga0154722, IMG submission 105730) | Nitrospirae bacterium RBG_16_64_22 | reverse complement strand
CTTCCGCCGGACCCGCCGTCTCTTCCGCCGGACCCGCCTCGCCCGCCGCCGCCGCAGCAGCCTCGGCTTCCTTGCGGGTCTCGCGGGCGATCGCGGCTTCGATCTCGCTCCCGAGCTCCTTCGCCCGCTCCGTCTCGTATTCGGTCTGGCTCAGGATGTCGATCTTCCATCCCGTCAGCTTGGCGGCCAGGCGAACGTTCTGCCCCTTCTTCCCGATCGCCAGGGAGAGTTGGGCGTCGGAGACGACGACCAGGGCCGTGCGGGCCTCCTCGTCCACGGCCACCTTCTCGACCACGGCCGGCGAAAGGGCCTTGGCGATCAGCACCTTCGGATCGGAGACCCAGGGGATGATGTCGATCTTCTCGCCTCTCAGCTCCCGGACCACTGCCTGGACGCGGGACCCCTTCATCCCCACGCAGGCCCCGACCGGGTCGACCGCCGAATCCTTGGAGACCACGGCTATCTTCGTCCGGTCGCCGGCCTCGCGGACGACGTTCTTGATTTCGATTATCCCCTCGTAGATCTCGGGGACTTCCATCTCGAAGAGACGCGCCACGAGGGTCGGATGGGACCTGGAAAGGACGATCTGCGGCCCCTTCTCCGCCATCCGGACTTCGAGGACCATCGCCCTGAGCCGGTCCCCCCTCTTGTACGACTCCCGGGGGGCCTGTTCGCGAGGAGGGATCACGCCTTCCGTCCGGCCGAGGTCGATCACGTAGTTCCCCTTTTCGTGCCGGAGGACCATGCCGTTGACGAGCGTCCCTTCGCGCTTCTTGAACTCGTTGTAGACGATCTCCTGCTCGACCTTCTTCACGCGCTGGACGATCACCTGCTTGGCCGTCTGGGCCGCGATCCGCCCGAACCCTTCGAAGGTGATCGGAAAACCGATCTCGTCGTCGACCTGGAGGGTCGGATCGTGCCGGCGGGCTTCGTCGAGAGAGATCTCCTCCTGCTCGTTCTGGACGACATCGACGACCTTCTTCATCGTCCGGATGTCGATCTCGCCCGTCTTGGGGTCGATCTTCACTTCGATCGGCTGAGACACGCCGAACTTCTTGCGCGTCGCCGAGACAAGCGCGCTCTCGAGCGTCTCGATCAGGACGTCCTTCCCGATCCCTTTCTCGCGCCCGATCTGCTCGATGACCTGTAGCAATTCTGTGTTCATTTTCTTCCAAACCCTCCCTTGCGACGCACGGGACGTCCCCCCGATCGCGGCGCGGAAGCAACGAGGTCCTCCACTTCAAGCCGGGCCTGGGCGACGGCGGACAGCGGAATCTCCACCGACCCCGAGCCGTCCGCAAGTTCGAGAACCGCCAGGTCCTTCTTCTCTCCCGACCGTCCCCTGAGCCGGCCCCGGAAGACGCGCCTGCCGTCGAGGGGCATGGCCGTCTTGACCACGACCCTCCGCCCGCTGAAACGGTCATAGTCCTCCGGCCGAACAAGAGGCCGATCGAGCCCCGGAGACGAGACTTCGAGCTCGTACGAACGGGGAACGGGGTCTTCGACGTCGAGAACGGCGCCGAGCCTGCGGCTGGCTTCCGCGCAGTCGTCGAGAGAGACGCCTCCCGGCTTGTCGATCACGAGGCGAAGCCGGCCGTTGCCTCTCTCGGAGTATTCCACGAGGACAATCTCCAGCCCGAGATCTTCGACAATCGGGCCGACCAGGCGCTCCACCTTTTGCTCGATCTCTCCCCCTCCCACAAACCCTTCTCCCAAGCAAAAACACTATGAAAACAACTGGTTGCAGTGGTAGTCCGCGCGCCAGCCTCGCGCAGGAACGCTCAAAAAAAATAAGAGTGGGTCTGTCAACCCACTCGCTTGGCACATTTATATCATTCTTCCCGCCGATCATGCAAGCGGTCTTCATCGTCCGGGCCGCCGTCAAAAGAAAGGGGAGGCCCTTCAAGGACCTCCCCTTGAGACAAACAGACGAACTCCCTGACTACTTCTTGGCAGGAGCCGGGGCTGGAGCCGGGGCCTTGGCGCCCTCGGGAGCCGGGGCAGGAGCCGGAGCCGGGGCTGGCGCGGGGGCCGGAGCCGCCTCCTTCTTCTCTTCCTTCTTCGGCTCCTTCTTGGGCTCAGGAGCGCAACCGATCGTCATTGTCGTGGCCGCCACGAAGAACAGGGCCGCGACGAGCGAAGCAAGCTTCTTCATTTGTCAATCACCTCCTCTCCGTTCAGGATAGAACCGATGAAAAAAAGGCCTGAAGGCCCGCTTATCGCGGACCCTTTCCGCCTGTCGGCAATGGCCGGGTAAAAAGCCGTAGATTTTTACCACCGGCGTTTCCCGCTGTCAAGAAGCATCTTAACAGAAGCATCTTTCCAGAAGCATCTTTCCGCCAGAAGCATCTTTCCGCCCACTTCCCGTTTGCAAAGGGAGACCGCCTCCCGTATGATTCCCCCTCTTCAAGCTGGAACCAACGCATGCGCCTTATAGACCGCTACCTCCTCAAAGAGCTTTTTCCACCCTTCTTCCTCGCCCTCACGGTCTTTACCCTCATTATGCTGACCGACCGGGCCCTCCGGCTCACAGAGCTGGTCATCTTGAAGGGAGTGGACGTCGGCACGGTCGGGCTCCTCTTTCTCTACATCCTCCCCTCCTTCTTCGCCGTCACGGTCCCGATGGCGGTCCTGGTATCCGTCCTGATCGCTTTCGGCCGCCTTTCCGCGGAAAGCGAAATCACGGCCATGGCGGCTTCGGGCGTCTCGCTCGGCCGGCTCGTGCCGTCCGTCTTCTCGTTCTGCCTCATGGGCTCCGCCGTCACGCTCTGGATCATGCTCTCCCTTCTCCCCGCCGGAAACCAGGCGTTCAAGGAGACCATGTTCCAGGTCATCAAGACCAAGGCCACGGTGGGCATTCATGAGGGCGTTTTCAACGACGCGTTCGACGGGCTCGTCCTCTACGCCCAGGGAGTCGAAGGAGGGAACCGCCTTCGCGGCATCTTCATCTCGAACGAGCGGACGCCCAAGAACCCCCACATCCTCGTCGCGAAGGAAGGGACCCTCCTGACCGATCCGGACTCCCTCCGCGTGACCCTTCGCCTCACGGACGGCGCGATCCACCGGCTCGTCCCCGAGCGGGAGACGTATCCCGTCATCTCTTTCTCGTCCAACGACGTCCAGCTCGATCTATTCGGGTCTCGCGGCGGGGCGACGACGATTCCGAAAGGCCGGCGCGAGAAAACGCTGTCCGAGCTCTCCGAGGAAGCCGCGAAGGTTAAAGCCGGCGGCGGCAACGCCTCTCCTCTCGTCGTCGAGATCCACAAGAAGTTCTCCATTCCGGCGGCGTGCCTCGTCTTCGGCCTCGTCGGAATGCCGCTCGGCCTCACATCCAGGCGCTCGGGGAAGGGAAGCGCCTTCGGACTCGCGCTCGCGGTGATCGCTATCTACTACATCTTCATCACGGCCGGCGAGAACCTGGCCGTGGACCGGAAAATCCCTCCCGCCGTGGCCATGTGGAGCCCGAACGTCCTCCTGGGACTGCTCGGCGCGGGTCTTCTCTACCAGGCCCGCACGGGTCTCCCTCCCTCCTTCTCCATCCGCCGGCTCTGGGCGAGGGAGGGGCCGTGAAGCTCGTCACCCGGTACGTCTCCGGCCAGTTCCTCCGGATCTACGCTCTGTGCACGGTCGGTCTCGTCACCGCGCTCGTGATCGTCGAGCTGTTCGAGACGATCGACGAGCTTCTCCGGCACAACCCGGGCTGGGGAGCCGTCGTCTCGTTCTTCGCTCTTCGAATTCCCCAGCACTACATGGAAGTGACGCCGGTCGCCGCCCTTCTGGCGTCGCTCATCTCGCTGGGAATCCTCTCGCGCAACAGCGAAATCATCGCCTTCAGAAGCGTGGGGATCGGCCTGCCGCGGATCGCCTGGCCGGTCCTGGCCATGGGGCTCCTTCTCTCGCTCGTGACGATCGTGGCCAACGAGATGCTCGTCCCCTACACGAACCAGAAAGCCGCGACGATCCGCCAGACCGTCATCGAGCGCCGGCCCGTCCAGACGGTCAGGCAGAACAAGGTCTGGTTCCGCGGACCCGACCAGACGCTCATGCACGTCGGCCTGGTCTCTCCGGATGAAGGTATCCTTTACGACGTCCACCTCTACCAGATGTCGCCGGAGATGAAGATGCTCCGCCGGATCGACGCCCGCGAGCTTCAGTGGGGCAACGGCCAATGGTTTCTGGTCGGGGGACGGGAGTACGTCCTGATGCCGACGGGAGCTTACCAGGCACGGCCGCTCGTCCGCGCGCCCTTGCCGCTTCGCGAGAAGCCGGCCGACTTCCGGAAGGCCGAGACGAGATCCGACCAGATGAGCTACACGGAACTTTACGAATACCGGGACCGCCTGATGCACGGAGGGTATCCGTTCGTGCGGGCCGACGTCGACTTCCAGCGGAAGATTTCTTACTCGTTCGTGAGCTTCATCATGACGCTGATCGGCGTCCCATACGCCCTGCGGGACGGACGGTCCTCCGGAGTGGCAATGGGGATCGCCCTGTCCGTCTTCATCGGATTCATTTACTGGGTCCTTCTCTCGGTGGGCGTCTCGTTCGGCTACGCGAACCGCCTTCCCCCGGCCGCCGCCGCCTGGTTCGCCAACGTCGTCTTTATCCTGGCGGGCGGTTACCTCTTCCTGAACGTGAGGCAGTAGCAGGGTATTGAAAAACACACGTTGGACGAGAGCCGCGGGCATTCCAAAAAAATTCGCTCGCAATCCTCGGATGAGTATGATAATGTGCGTCTCGCTCTGGTACGGAGCAGACAGTCGACCGGCCGCAATGGCCCGTCCTGCCTTTCGTTCATCGCTCTCTAACCCATCCTGATTTCAGTCCCGTCTGAAAATTCAGCAACCGGTTGGCGACGATGCTGTTGCGCCAGCAGGGTTGTACCCCGCCGTTTCCCCCTCGCCGGGAACCGGATCTCCAATTCCGCGGGCGCGGGATCTATCCACGCAACTCAAAAGGAGTCAAAGTGACCTTCGAAGAACTGGCTTTACACCCGGCCCTGCTCAAGGCGATCGCCGAGAGCGGCTACAAGACGCCGACGCCGATCCAGGAGCAGGCAATCCCGGAAGCATTGAGCGGACGCGACCTGATGGCCTCCGCCCAGACCGGCACCGGCAAGACCGCCGCCTTCATCCTCCCCGCCCTGCAACGCCTGCAACGATCGCATGCGCCGTCTGCGGGCAGAGCCCGCGGCCCGCGGGTGCTCGTCCTGACGCCGACGCGCGAGCTCGCCCAGCAGGTGACGGACGCCGCCTCCCGATACGGCCGTCACATGCGCGTCCGGACCGGGGCCGTGGTCGGCGGCATGCCCTACCCGCCGCAGAACAGGCTGTTGTCCCAGCCTTTGGACATCCTGGTGGCGACGCCAGGGCGTCTGCTGGACCACATGAAGTGCGGGCGGGTCGATTTTTCGCGCCTGGAGATCCTGGTCCTCGACGAGGCCGACCGCATGCTGGACATGGGCTTCATCCACGCGGTGGAGCAGATCGCGGCCGCGACCCCCGCAAGCCGCCAGACGCTCCTCTTTTCCGCCACGCTCGAAGGAAACATCGCCGCCCTGGCCAAGCGCCTGTTGAGGGACCCGAAGCGAATCGAGATCACGCCGCCCCAGACGCGGCACGAGCAGATCGATCAGCGTCTGCACCACGCGGATGACGTGGCGCACAAGCACCGCCTCCTCGCGCATCACCTGGCGGACGCCGCCCTCGGCAAGGCGATCGTCTTCACCGCCACGAAACGCGGCGCCGACCGGCTGGCGAAGTCGCTTCACGCGCAGGGCCACGCGGCGGCGGCGCTTCACGGCAACATGAATCAGAACGCGCGAAACAGGACGATCGCGGGCCTGCGCGGCGGCGCCGTCCGACTGGTGGTGGCCACCGACGTGGCGGCCCGCGGCATCGACGTGAGCGGGATCACGCACATCATCAACTTCGACCTGCCCAGGACGGCGGCGGATTACGTCCATCGCATCGGCAGAACCGGCCGGGCGGGCCACGCCGGAATCGCCATCTCGTTTGTCACGCCCGACGATTTCCAGCAGGTGCGAGAGATCGAGCGTTTCACCGGACACGCCATCCCGTCCCACGTGATCCCCGGCCTGGAGCCGAGCCGCGGGCCGCGCCGGCAAACCCCAAGGGAACAATCCGGCCGCCCAAGGCGCTTCGGCGGAAACGACCGCGGCCGCGGTTTCCCTCGCAAGGGTCCGGCCCGTCCCTCGAACGGCTAGCGGGAACCGGAAGAAGCCGTCAACATCCGGCGATCAGCTTTCAGCCAGGGAATCTCTCTTGTTCCTGCTGATCGCTGATCGCCGACGGCTTGGGTTCTCCGATTCACCCATTCACCGATTTACCGATTCACCCATTCACCCATTCACCGGCCCTCACGACTCCCAGACGACCTCGCCCATCCGCTCGACGCCATAGCCGCCGAGAGCGCGAATGGCGTCCTTGAATTCCCGGTCCGTCCGGATGACCTCGAGCAAGACCTGGACCATGGGCAGATTGAGGAACTCGCGCGGAATGGCGAGGTCATATTCCTCTATGGCCACGGGGACGAAGTCAAGGCCCAGCGCCCGGGCGGCGGCGAGGATGGCGAGCCCCGTGCTCGCCACGCCTGAAAGAACGGCGGCGGCCACGCCCATGTGCGTGTATTCCTCGTGGCCGTATCCCGTCACCTTCCCAGGATCGATCCCGTTTTTCTTCAGGTGATGGTCGAGGAGGAGCCTCGTCCCAGAGCCGGCCTGGCGGTTGATGTAGACGACGCCCGGGCGGGCGAGGTCGCCGAATCCCTTGATCCCCATCGGGTTGCCCCGCGGAACCACGAACCCCTGTTCCCGGTCGACCAGCCGGATGAGCGTCATCCTCCTGTCGGGAAGGATCTTCCTGAGATACGAGACGTTGTAGGTTCCCGTCTCCTCGTCGAGCAGGTGCGTCCCGGCGACGTGGGCCTCGCCTCGCTTGAGGGCCAGGAGACCGCCCAGACTCCCCACGTGGGCCGACGAGAGGCTCATCTCCGGGCGGCGCTTCTTGAGCGCGTTGGCGAGCAGGTCGAGCGTGTTGTCGTGGCTCCCGATGCAGACGACCGTTTTGGAGATCTCCTCCGCGGGCCTCAGGAGCGCCACGTCTATTTCCGCCCCCGCGCCCACGCCCTCCGACCCGGCTGGAATCCGGACGATCCCATCCGCCCGCACGAGGGACATCAGCACGCCCGCGCCCCGCGAGATCGGCGTCGCGACGATATTCTCCCCCACCCGGCCCACCTTGACGCGGAGGAACTCCTCCTGGCCCAAGGGCGAGGCCGTCTGGCGGGACATCCGCGCGCGGATCGTCTGGGCCGGGGGGACCCGCCTTCCCTGGAGCGCGAAGACCAGCGGCTTCCCGAACAGCTCGAACGTGAGGACGGTCGAAACGGGATAGCCTGGGATGCCCAGGACGGGCTTGCCTGAGACGAGGGCCAGGATGACCGGCTTCCCCGGCTTGATGCTCACGCCGTGGAGAACGACCTCGCCGAGCTCTCGGAGGACGTGGACCGTGTAGTCTTCGGAACCCGCGGAGGAGCCGGCGTTGACGACGACCAAGTCGCCCTCGGAGGCCGCTTCCCCGATCCTCGTCCGGAGCGATTCGACGTTGTCCCGGACGATCTCGGACCGGACCGGTTCGCCCCCCCACTCCTCGACCAGACCGCACAAAACGCGGGAGTTGAATTCGAAGATCCGCCCCGGCCCGGGCGGCTCTCCAGGCTGGATCAACTCGTCGCCCGTGGGGATCACCGCCACGCGCGGACGGCGGCGTACGGAAATTTCCGTGATCCCTGCGCCCAGCATGGCGCCGATGTCCACGGGCCGGACGACGTGGTTCTCCGGTACGATCATCTCCGTCGCCACGATGTCCTCGCCCGTCGTCCGGACGTGGTGCCACGGAGTGACGGACTCGATGATCTCGATCGCTTCTTCGCCCGCCCCCCCCACAGGCTGGACGTGCTCGATCATGACGACGGCGTTGCACCCTTCGGGCAAGGGGTCTCCCGTGTCGACCGGAAAGGCGTCCCGGCCGACCGCAAGCCTCTTGGGGCGCGTCTCCGTCGCCCCGAACGTGTCGGCGAACCGGACGGCGTACCCGTCCATGGCCGCGGCGTGGTAGGAAGGCGAAGAAACCGCGGCCGTCACCGGCGCCGCCGTAACCCGTCCCCGCGACTTCTCCACGGCGACCGTCTCGCCCGGCAGGGGCTTCGCCGCGCCCGCGCGCTCCAGGGCGGCGTTCCAGCGCTCCAGCGCCTCGCCGAGAGGCGTGTTATCGAGAAAAACGTTGCGCTTCATCGGTTCACCCAGTTGGACAAAGATGAAATTGAAAATTGTAAATTGGAAATTGTAAATTGGAAAGCGAAGGAAGAAATATCCATGACGCAGGGCGCCTGAAACGCGGTGTTCCGCAACTTTGCAATTTCCAATTTACAATATAAAATTTCCAATTTTTATCACCCGCGCTACCTGAACAGCCTCACGTCCACGGTCTCCCCCGCTTCGAATCCCGTCTTGTGCAGGGGAATGACGACCGTCCCGCCCGCCCGCACGAGCGTCGTGATCAGTCCCGACTTCCCCAGGACCGGCACGGCCCACCACTCTCCGTCCCTCTCCTCCAGGCGGACTCGGACGTAGTCCTCCCTCCCCATGGACGACGCGAGACGCCGCGACAGGCGCGCGCGGACCGTCCGCCGCGGACCGTCCGCCGCGCCCCGCTCGCCCGCCCATCGCCGGACGACGGGCTCGACGAACAACTCGAACGTAAGGGCGACCGCCGCCGGATTTCCAGGGAGTCCGAAGACCGGCTTCCCGTCCACGTTCGCCGCGAGCACGGGTTTTCCCGGCCGGATCGAGACGCCATGAAGAAAGACCCCCGGCTTCCCCAGCGCGTTCAGGACGTCGGGGGCCATGTCCCTCACGCCGACGGAACTCCCCCCCGAGAGGACGACGATGTCGGCGGAATCGAGCGCCGATCGGATCGCGCGCCGAAGGGCCTCCCGGTCGTCCGGAACGATCCCCCGGTAGAGCGATTCCCCTCCCGCTTCGGCGATCAGACCGATCAGGTTGTAGGCGTTGATGTCCCGGATCTGGCCGGGAGAGGGAGCGGCCTCGGGCGGAACGACCTCGTCCCCGGTCGAGAGAACGGCCACGCGCGGCTTCTTGAAGACAGAGACTTCCACGATCCCGAGACCGGCCAGCGCCCCCGCGTCCTGGGGACGGAGGCGGTGTCCTCTTGGCAGGACGGCCTCGCCTTTCGTCACGTCCTCGCCCTTGAAGAGCACGTTCTCACCGGGGGCCACGGCCTTGACGCACTCGACCGTCTCGCCGTCGATGACGCTCGCGTGCTCGAGCATCATCGCGGCATCCGTCCCCTCGGGAAGCATCCCTCCCGTCCAGATCCGGACCGTCTCCCCCTTCCCTACGCGGAGGGCGGGACGCTCGCCCATCGCCACCTCCCCGGCGAGCTTCAGGTAGGCCGGCATCGCGTCCGTCGCGCCGAAGGTGTCCGCCGCCGCGAGCGCGAAGCCGTCGACCGTTGAACGATCGAACGGCGGAAGGTCTTCCGGGCTCGCCAGGTCCTCGGCGAGAACCCTTCCGAGAGCGGATGCAAGATGGACCTTCTCCGTCCCGGAACCGCCCGTGAGGGAAAATTCCCGCCCGATCCGTTCGGCCGCCTCGGCCGACGTCACCAGCTCTTCACGACCCAGCATGTCCTTCATCCTGAAATCCGCAATTCATTCACCGCAGAGGACCCCGATCCGATCGGGGGAGGAACATCTTTTCGGGCGGTTTTGACGCTCACCTGCCTGGTGAGGTCGATGTGTCTTCCAATCCCTGGAACTCCTTTGCGTTCTCTGCGTGCTCCGCGGTTCAACGGCTTGTTCCATGTTCATGGAATGTCCGGGATTGTTGCACACCGATTTTCACGGCGTCAACGACCGTGACAGGACGGCGCCCGCGGCGAGACCCGCGGCGAGCGCCATCACGCCCGAGAGAGCGATCAGACCGGCGACGTACCGCCCCTCGCGCCGCCAGGAGAGCCTCGTGGGCAGGAGCCCAAGATGGAACATCCCCGCCGCCAGGAGAAACCGCCCGCTCCAGGAGAGCCAGTCCGCAAGAGGAAGCGGGACCTTCCCGTCGTTCAGAACGAGGACCGAGGCGGCCCCTCCCCCGATCGCCACGGTCAGGAGACCCCACCGTCCCCCTTTCTCCCAGGGACCCGAGCGCCAGAACCACAGAACAACGGCCAGGGCGAACACCAGAAAGGGAAAACCGAGGATGCGCAATCGGAACACCTCTTCTCCCGCCGCGAGAGCGGTCGAGATTCCGTCCGGAGAGCCGGGATCGATCAGGAGGGCCGCCGCGCGAAGCGGGCCGAGGCCCGACGCCGAGACGCCCAGCCAGACGCCGTGCCCCGCGCTCCCGATGTTCAGCCAGGGGGAAATCCCAAAGACGGCGAGCGCGTTGACGATCCCGACGACGTAGAACCAGAGGATCGTCCACTGGACGACCGATTCCGACTGGTTCCAGATCACCCTGCCGCCCGCGGCCCCGGCGATCCCGACCCCGGGAAGCGCGCACGCGACCGCCACCGGCACCCGCTCGTCCCGGAAGCCGAGGAGCCAGCCGATCGCCAGGACCCCGCCGGCCGCTGCGGCGAGGAACGCCGCCGCGATGACGAGACTTCCTCCCTTGATCAGCCCGGAAGGAATCGCGAGGGCGAAGGAAAACGGAAGAAGCGCCAATCCGATGACCAAAGCCCATCGGCCGATGAAGCCCCCGTCGCCCAGCGACGCGGGCCACGCGCGGATCCGCCTCAGGAGGAACCCGAGGAGGAAGGGAATAAAAACGCCGTCCAGATGGAAGAACCGATGGCCGAGAAACCAGTTGCGCGCGATCCAGCGGTCGAGCCCTTCGACGTTCAGGACTCCCATTGCCGGACCAGAGCCGGCGAAGAGGAGGCCGACGAGAGCGAGGAGCGCGACCGAAAGCGCGGCCGGGAGATGATCCGCGAGACGGCCCGGGAATGAAGATCCCAAGGCGCGAATCAGTCTCTCCAGGCGATCAGGAAGATCACCACGGCCGCCAGAAAGAGAACAAACTCAAGGGCCGTGATCTTCAGGATGAGGACGGCCTGCTGTCTTTGGGAGGGCGTCATCGTCAGCCAGAGGCGTTCCATGACGACGCGCCAGAGCCGCTTCCAGACTCCCCCGCGTTCGTACAGCCGAAGGTACTCGCGGAACGACCTGAACCATGTCTGCCAGTGAAGAAGGAGCGCCGCATCGGGCTCCTCGGGGAACTCCACCGTGATGGTCAGCGCCGTTTCCCCGTTGCGGGATTCCTCCCGGAGCCAGGCGCGGCGCCACGGCACTCCTTCCCAGGTCCACACCGCTTCCCCCTCCGACCCCCTCTCCGACGATGACGCGGAGAAGTCCCACGGCTCGAAATCGGCGTACGGGACAATCCGGCCTGTTGGCCGGCCGGATGGCAGGTCCGCTGGCCGGCCCGGGGCGGGACCCTCGCCGACCTGCACCTCCCAGTACGGAGAGAACCTCAGGAGAGCGACCGGGTCCTTCCAGACCTGAGCGGCCTTCTCGGCGCCGGCCGGCCGGAGGAGGGCGGCGACGCTCCAGAAAAAACCCTTTCCTTCAGTCACGGAATGACCATGACCGGACAGGGCGCTTCGCGAAGGAACCGGTCCATCCTGATCCGCGCCTTGAACTCCTTCGACCTCTTCAACGCACGCCCGCCCATCACGATCAGGCCGGCCTTCATCTCGCGGGCCTCGTCGCAGATCGCCTGGCCCGGCTCTCCGATCCGGATCACGCGCCGGACCTCGATGCCCGCTCCGCGCCCCTTCGCGGTCACGGCGTCCAGGACGGCGTCCGCCCGCTTCTTGAGCTCCGATTCCGCGTGTCGGATGAACGTCCTTCGGGTCGAGTACGACGTGAGCCAGTCGGCCCCGATCACTTTCGCCCAGTTCTCGTGGACCACGTAAAGGGCGGTCACCGGCAGACCCAGCCGCCGGCTCAGCTCAAACGCTTCGTCCTCGGCCCGAACCGCGTTCTCCGTTCCATGCGTCGCCAGCAAGATCGGTCCTTCCACGTTTCCCTCCAAAAAAAAGGGGCGACCCGGCGGGCCGCCCCTTCCCCAGCACCAAGTCCAGGGGAGATTATACTCGAACTACCCCTGAATCATCACGATCATGATGATCGCGAGGACGAACGAGATGATGAGCGCCGTCATGTCTTCCCGCCGCTCGGACGCGAAGACGGACAGGGCCCTTTCCTCCAGATCCTTGACTTCCGCTTCTGTCGCTGTCGTTCTCGGTCCAGCCATGATTCCCTCCCTAAACGGTCGACGAGACGGTTAGACCGCGCCCGTGATGAAAGCCAGCACGACGATGAGCGAGAGGACGGCCTTCGTGACACCGGCGATCACGCCGATGAGCGCCGCTTTCCCGCCCGCCTGGGCCATGGTCGACCAGGTGATCTGCATCCCCAGGCCGATCAAGCCGTACGCGAAGAACCAGATCATGTACTCCCGGATGATCTTCAGGACCTTCGGCGTGTGCTTGGCGATCTTGATCGAGTGGTCCACGATCTTCTTGGTGTCCTTGTCCAGGGCGCCGCGTGCATCCATGACCCCCGCGAGCGTACCGGCGCTCGCGATCCGCTTGTCGGCCGCGAGCTTCTCGAGGGCGGCTTTTTGGGCCGGGTCCTTCACCTTGCCCGTCGCCAGAAAGGCCGTCAGCTTCTCGGCGTCGCCGGCGCTGATCATGCGCTTCTTGGGGTCCTTGTTCTTTTCCGCCGTGAAGTTGTAGCTCTTGGCCTTGTAGAGCTCGTACCCCGCCGGCCGGAAGACGCCGGTCGAGCTGAAGGCGAACATCAGGATGAACCCGAGGACGAAGACCGGGAACTTGTCGATGAGGACCTTCCCGATGGCAACCTTTCCGCCGGCCTCGGCCTCTTCCTCGCCCTTGGCGAACCAGACGGCGAGAAGGATGACGATGAGCGGCAGGAAAAGAACGCGGGTGATGTTGAAGATCTCCGCGACCTTCAGGGTTTCGATCCCCTTCGGATCGTAGATCAGGGCCGCAGCCGCCACCTGCGCCGAGTTGAGGATCCCGGTCCCCGCCCACGCGCCGAACTGGATCGGCGTCATGCTGAAGATCTGTCCCACGGGCGGGAAGATGAACAGGAAGATCACGCCGATCAGGAGGACCGTCCCGATCGAGTACGCCATGTCGATCGACTTGGCCTTGACGACGGGAGCGGCCGCCACGATCGCGGAAACGCCGCAGACGCCCAAGCCCGAGGAGAGGGCGCCCGTGAGCGAGCGGTCCGTGCCGAAGATACCGCCGAGCCAGAGCGTCATGATCGTCGTCCCCATGACGAAGATGCCGATCATGACGATGGAGAGCTGGCCCAGGTACGCGAGCTCGGTGATCGAGTACATGGCGCCCAGCGTGATGACGCCCGTCTTGAGGGCCAGGCGGGCCGTCTTGACGCCCGCGGCGGCCCACTTCGGGATCCCCATCGTGTTGGTCAGGATGATCCCGATGATGATTCCCAGGAGGACGTAGTTGAAGTTAAGGACTTTTGAGAAGTCCCAGCCCAGGGTCGGCTTGGCCAGCGCGCCCCAGTGCTTGAAGAGCGGCTCTCCGTAGTACCGGATGAGAACGGCCAGGATCATGATGTAGCCGATCCCCGCCATGGGCGCCCGGAGAACATTGTCGAGCTTGGTCCCGGCGAGAGGCACGGCCAAGTTCCACAGGCCGAAGATGGCGACTACAAGACCGGCGTACCATGCGACGCCGACGTGCGTGGAGATCGTCTTGCCGGCATGGGTCCAGCTTGGAAGGTCAACGTAGGCTTGCGAAATAATATACGCGTAGGCGAGCAGAATCAAACCGATGATCAAAGCTGCGGGCGATCGCTCCCCGTTACTCATTATTCCCCCTCCATTTTATAGAATGGCTGTCGAGCCAACGCCCCCGTCAGAAACCGGGGGGCTTCTCTGATATTTCTCGCTTTTTCTTCTATCGAGTTGCTTTCTGGACTGCTTTGTGGGTTGCTTCTTCGCCGTCCTCCCCAGGCATCCCCCCCTTCGAGAAGCTGATTTCGAACCCCCATCGGAGAAACGCCTTGCGACTGCTTATCGGGCAATAAGCGATTATTATGGCTATCTTGTCCGCCGATGGGTTCGGTGAAAAAGTGGGCCGGATTATAGGAACCACCCCCTTCCATGTCAAGGTAAAAAGGAAACGACGTTCTACTGGATCTCTGCGCCCGCGCGGCGAAACGCCGGTCAGGCATGGAAGAACCCCTCCAAGGGAGAAAAAAATAAGCCTCTGACCGTTGACAAGAACCGCTCTCTTCCTTAAGATTCCGCGGCTCCCCCCCATATCCGATCGTAGGAGGTGGTCCGGCGGCACAAACAATCCAGCGTTCTTTTTAAGGAAGGAATCATCCAGACACAATTCTAGAAATCGAAGGAGGGTTTGCCATGAAGTTCACGACACTCAAGCTCGCAGGGCTCGCCTTGGCCGCGTGGGGACTGACGGTTGCACCGGCGGCCTGGAGCGCCGAGCCGTGGAAGGTTCCGGCCGAGGAGTCGAAGAAGAAGAACCCGGTCAAGGCGGACGCCGCCTCGATCGCGAAGGGAAAGAAGATCTACATGGAGCGGTGCGCCATCTGCCACGGCGAGAAAGCCGACGGAAAGGGCGCCTCGGCTTCGGCCCTGAACCCGCCCCCGGCCAACTTCCTTGATAAGAAGTACATGGCCGCCAATTCGGACGGGGACCTCTTCTCCAAAACGGCCAACGGCCGGGGCATGATGCCCCGCTGGGACATCGTCCTCGAGGAGAACGACGTCTGGTCGGTTGTCAACTACCTGAGGTCGCTGGGGAAGAAGTGACGGAAGGCAAGAGTTGAGAGTTGAGCCAAGCATAAGGCTGGGGCGGTCTCGACGGCCGCCCCAGCCTTTTTTCTTTCTCATTCACCTATTCACCGATTCACCGATTCACCGATTCACCCATTCACCTATTCACCGATTCACCTATTCACCGATTCACCGATTTTCCAATTCACCCATTCACCTATTCATCGTCTATCTCCGCCGGATGAGGGAGCGGTACTCGCCGTCTTCCTCGACCGTCCCGAGGTACTCGTGGCCGGTTCGGGCGCACCAGTCCGGGAAATCCTTCAGTACCCCGTCGTCGTCCGAGAAGACCTGAAGGACCGAGCCTTCGGCCAGCTTTTCGATCGCCTGCTTCGCCAGAACGATCGGCATGGGGCAATACGTGCCCCGCGTGTCAACCGTCGCGTCGGGTTTAACGTCCAGTCTCATTCGGCCGGCTCCCTTCTCAGCCCCTCGTTCCGGCCGGCGTATAGAGCGGCGACATCATGCGAAGCCGCTCGACCACCTTCGGGAGAATATCGAGGAGCACGTCCACATCCCCGTCGTCGTTGCCGATCCCCAGGGTAAACATGAGCGAGCCTTGCGCCAGCTCCGCGTCGACGCCGATGGCCGTCAGAACGTGCGACGTCTTGAGTGCCCGCGACGAGCAGGTCGAGCCGCTCGACGCCACGATCCCCTGCTGATTGAGGAAGAGGAGCATGGCCTCACCCTCGATGTACTTGACGCAGAGCGAGACGCTTCCCGGGTGCCGACGCGTCGGGTGGCCGTTAAGATAGACGGCGTCGATCCGCTCCGTCACGCCTTCGATGACTCGGTCCCGGAGGCGGCGGACGTACGGTTCCCATTCGAGAACCTTCGCTTTCGCGATCTCCGCCGCCTTTCCGAACCCCACGATCGCCGGCACGTCCTCCGTCCCGGCCCGCCGGCCGTTCTCCTGAATGCCTCCGTCGATCAAGGGAGAAATCCGCACGCCCTTCCGGACGTAGAGCGCCCCGACGCCCTTCGGCCCGTAGAAACGGTGCGCCGCCATCGAGAGGAGATCGGCGCCGAGCGCATGAACGTCCACGGGCATGTGTCCCACGGCCGCGATCGCGTCCGTGTGGAGGAGGACGTTCCTTTCCTTGCAGACCTTCGAGATCGCCGCCAGGTCCTGGATCGTCCCGATCTCGTTGTTCGCCAGACCCACGGAGACGAGGACCGTCTCCTTCGTGACCGCCTTGGCGACTTCTTCAGGATCGACCAGGCCGGTGGAGTCCACGGGAACCGTCGTCACGCTCCAGCCGAGTTTCTCGAGCGACCGAGCGGAATGGAGAACGGAGAAGTGCTCGACCGCCGAGACGACGATGTGCTTGCCCCGCTTCTGCTGGGCGATCGCGATCCCCTTGAGCGCCAGGTTGTTCGCCTCCGTCCCGCTCGACGTGAAGATGATCTCGTCCGGCTTCGCCGCCCCGATGAGCGCGGCGACCTTCTCGCGCGCGTCGTCCACGGCCCGCCTCGGCTCCGCCCCGAACTGGTGAAGGCTCAGGGCGTTCCCGAAGTGGTCCCGGAAGAACGGCATCATCGCCTCCACGACCTCAGCGTGAGGCCGGGTCGTCGAGATGTGATCGAAGAAAACCTTCCTCATGGCCGCTTCCTCCCCGTCCCTTGACTTCCGATTTGCAATTTACAATTTGCAATTTACAATTTCAATTTCTTGTTCCGTCACCCCGCCGGCACCTTCGACCTGGCCTTCCCCCGCCTGAGCTTTTCCTCTTCCGCCCAGAGGTCGCCGAACGTCGTCTCGTTCAGCGTCTCCTCGATCCGGTCCCCCACGCGCTTCCAGAGGAGACGCGTGGCGCAGGCCGCGCTCCGGTTGCAGTCGGCGGACGAATCGTCGGGCAGGAGGCAGGCCATCGGCGCGATCGGCCCCTCGAGCACACGGATGACCTCGCCCACCGTCACCTCGTCCGGATGCCGGGCCAGGACGTATCCGCCCCCCGGCCCGCGCGTGCTCTCTACGATCCCGCCGCGGACCAGCTTATTGAGGAGCTGTTCGAGATACGGGACCGAATCGATCCCCTGGCGCTCGGCGATCTCCCGGATCGGGATCGGCCCCTTTCCGTATCGCTTCGCGATCTCGAACACCGCCCGGACCCCGTATTCGCCCTTCGTCGAAAACTTCAACCGTTCCTCCCGGCCAAGCGGACCGCCCGACCCTGCCGTTCCCAATCCGATTCCAGTCTAGCCTATTCCAAAGCGATTTTGTCAACTATTATCATCGGCAGGACGCAACGGTTCCTGGTGGCGGTCGGTCCCTCCGAGGAGGCGTGCTTTCCTTCAGGGCTTGAATTTCCTTACCTGGAACAGTGAGCGCGCTTCCTCTATACTGGGGGAGAGATGGCCGGGGATATCGAAAGGATTCTGGATGCCCTGAACAGGGCCGGTGTACGATACCTTGTTGTCGGAGGTGTAGCCGTTGTCCTGCACGGCTACCTCAGGACGACCGCCGACCTCGACCTGATCATCCATCTGGAGCGGAATAACACCCTGAAGGCATTGCGGGCCCTGGCCGGGATTGGGTACCGGCCTCGGCCTCCGGTGGAAATGGAAGCCTTCGCCGATGCCGAAACGAGATCCGAATGGATACGAGACAAGAATCTTAAGGTCTTTTCGCTTTACAACACCGCCATCCCGGCGCTTGAAATAGACATCTTCGTGGAGGAGCCTTTCGACTTCAACGCCGCTTACGATCGGTCACTCCGCGTGCGCCTCGAGACCGCAGACGCGACGGTCATCGGCATGGATGACCTGATCGCCCTCAAGCGGCTGACAGGACGGCCGCGAGATCTGGAGGACATCCAGGCGCTTACGGCCTTGAAGGAACGCCCGCCGAAGGGGGGAGAATAAGTCCGTGGAAGAGAAACCGGAAAAAGCGGAACAAGTCTCGGAGGAATGCGCCTTCGACTCCGGCTACGAGGGACACTTCCGCCGCCAGGCAAGGATCGGTCTCAAGCTCACGCCCGCCCAGCGCCTCGCCTGGCTCGAGGAGACGATGGAGGAGATGCGCCGCCTCCTCGGCCGAGCACGGAATCAACGATCGAGCGCCGACGGGCGGACATAGGACGGAGACTCCTCCTTCCAATCTCGGCGGACGCCGCTGTCCCCAGCCCCGTTCCCCGCGCCATCAAACGCTGTTTTCTCTTCTCAGTTAACCAAGGGGGACGTAATTAAGTTTTCAAGTATCTACCTCCAGCGCATGGCCTTCGTTCGCGATCTTCTCGCCGCGAGTCACCGCCAAGCTCACGGCGGCCGGCGACACCCCAAGGAAGCGGGCCACGGCAACTCCAGTCTGTCCAATCTCGCGAACCGCCCAATAAGAAAAGAGATCCCTAGCCCTGACCGCCTGCCGCTCCCGGGACCGGGACAAGATCCTCCTCCCAGCCACGGACAGACGCGCCGATGCTTCATCGAGGAGCCGTTCGAGGTCGTACCCCTTCCGCCTCAAGGCCGCTTGACGAGTCAGGCGCTCTTCCGCGGCCTTCAGAGTCTCAAGCACGAAATCGCCCTCCCCCAAGATCCTCTCGTCAGACGCCATTCGAAGGCTTCTCGACTTCTTCCCAGGAACTTCCCATCCCTTGAGGCTTCTTCTTAGTCCCCCGCCGGTCAGCTCAGGCCGGCGGCCCTGTCGTTCCCCCTCTTTCACGAACTGGAGATACCGCCGCCGCGCATCCGCCTGCGAATGGCCAAAGAGCCGAAGAACGTAGGCGGTATCCTGCCATCCGATCCTTCTCCTCCCCAGCAACGCCCCGTGGCCGCAATAGGGATACTGAGCCAGCCCCTGCACCTCCGACACCAACCCGCTTCTTTGCGGATTCAGATGGATATACCTGACGAGTTCCAGAAGGTATGGATCTTCCTGGCAGAGGACGGACTTGTAGCGGTTCTGAAACAGGTGCCCGTGGCGTCGGTGCCTACGGTTGAACTCGCCGGCATACCCGGTAAGTATCCTTCGCATGGCCGTTGGCAAGGGGGTCTTGCCCGTCCTGAGAAGAAGGTGAAGATGGTTGGGCATCAGTGCCCACGCGTAGCAGACCGTCCCGGTCTCATGAAGCACCGTCCCGAGTCTCCGAAGAAACGCTTCGTAGTCCACTGGACCGAAGAATATCCTGCGCCTCTCTATTCCCCTGGCGATGACGTGTTGAACGGCAAGAGGTGCGTCGATCCGAGCCCGTCGCGGCATGCGCTTTGATTACAACAAAGAAGGATGGAAGTCAAGAGATACTTGATAACTTAATTACGTCCCCTTAGGCCCTTTGCAACCCCCTTCCTTTGCAACGATTTCAAGAGTAATATATGCATTGGGTCCACCCCAAAGGGCAGGGAGCGCCATGTCCACAACCGTCCATCCCGATAACGACGCGCTGATCGTCGTGGACGTGCAGAACGACTTCTGCCCCGGCGGGGCGCTCGCCGTTCCCGAGGGCGACGCCGTCGTTCCCGTCATCAACCGCCTCCTCGATCTTCCCTGGAAAACGGCCATCGCCACGCGCGACTGGCATCCCGCCGGCCACGTGTCGTTCGCGGACCAGGGCGGCCCCTGGCCCCCGCACTGCGTTCAGGCAACCCGCGGCGCGGAGCTTCATCCCGGCCTCCGGGCCGAGCGGATCGCTCACATCGTCTCGAAGGCGGCGACAGCCAACGCCGAAGCCTACTCCGGCTTCCATGGAACGACCCTCGCGGAATACCTTCACACCCTGGGCGTCCGCCGCGTCTTCGTCACCGGCCTTGCCACGGATTACTGCGTAAAGGCCACGGCACTAGACGCGAAGAACGGCGGGTTCGAGGTCTACGTTGTCGTCGATGCCGTCCGGGGAGTCGAAGCCTCTCCCGGAGACGTGGAACGCGCTCTCGGAGAGATGAGTTCAGCCGGCGTCTCCTTCATCGCCTCCTCGTCCCTTCACGCGTGAGACAACCGGCTTCCGCGCCCCGGCAGACGTCCGGGGTGCCTCCGAAGAAGTCGCTCGGCCAGCACTTTCTCACGGACCCGAACATCCTCCGGAAGATCGTCGATGCGGCCCGGCTCTCGACCAGCGACACGGTCCTCGAGATCGGTCCCGGGCGGGGAGATCTGACGCGGCACATCGCCCGCGCCGCCGGCACTGTCTTCGCCGTCGAATTCGACCGCCGGCTCATCCCTTCGCTCCAGTCCGATCTGGGGGGGCTGACGAATGTTCATCTCGTCCGCGGCGACGCACTGACGTTTCCGTTTCACCGCCTCCCGGCCGGAACGGCCGCCGTGGCGAACCTCCCCTACAATGTCGCCGTGCCGATCCTCATGCGGCTCGTCGAGGAGCGCGCGCGCTTCTCCCGGCTCGTGCTCATGTTCCAGAAGGAGGTGGCCGACCGGATCACGGCGTCCCCCGGAACGAAGGACTACGGCTCCCTCACGCTCGCCGTGCAATACGCCATGGACGCGGAGATTCTCTTCAAGATCGCACCTGGGGCATTCTCGCCGCCCCCCAAGGTCGACTCGGCCGTCGTCCGGCTCGCTCCCCTTTCCGCCCCGCGCGTGAAGGTCCGAAACGAGCGTTTCCTCTTCTCCGTCATCCGGGCCGCGTTCGGGCAAAGGCGGAAGACGCTCCGGAACGCTCTCCGGTCGATCGCGGACGCGGACTCTCTCTCTGCCGGCGGGAAGCATGCGGACATCGATCTAAGCCGGCGGGGAGAAACGCTTTCTCTCGACGAGTTCGCCCGCCTGGCCGATTTTTTGTTTGAACGAAAGGAACGGAAAGGGTAAAAAGTGCCAGTCCTTCGCCCCTTTCGCCCCTCACCCTCGCCCTCTCCCCCGAGGGGAGAGGGAAAAGCAGCTCTTGCTTGTTCCCCCTCTCCCCCCGCTGGGGGGAGAGGACCAAGGTGAGGGGGGCCTGAAATCGGTCCTGACTTATGTCGCCCCCGGAGCAATGATGGAGAACACGCGCAAATGAGTGGAGATATCCGCAAGGTCGTCCTCGCCTACTCGGGCGGGCTCGACACGTCCGTCATCATCAAGTGGCTGATCGAGACGTACGGATGCGAGGTAATCGCCTTCTCGGCCGATCTCGGCCAGGGCGAGGAACTCGCGCCCGTCCGGAAGAAGGCGCTCGCCACCGGCGCGTCGAAGATCTACATCGAGGACCTCAAGGAGACGTTCGTCCGCGACTACGTCTTTCCCATGCTCCGCGCGGGCGCCGTCTACGAGGGAAACTACCTTCTCGGGACGTCGATCGCCCGCCCGCTCATCGCGAAGACCCAGATCGAGATCGCCCGGCGGGAGAAAGCCGACGCCGTGGCCCACGGCGCGACGGGCAAGGGAAACGACCAGGTCCGGTTCGAGCTGACGTACATGGCCCTCGACCCCCGGATCAAGATCATCGCGCCGTGGCGGGAGTGGGAGTTCAAGTCCCGCCGGTCGCTCATCGACTACGCGCGGAGACACGGCATCCCCGTCCCCGTGACGAAGGCGAAGCCGTACTCCACGGACCGCAACCTCTTCCACATCTCCTACGAGGGCGGCATCCTGGAGGACCCGTGGGCCGAGCCGCCGAAGGAGATGCACACTCTCGCCGTCCCCGTCGAGAAAGCCCCCGACCGGCCGGAGTACGCCACGGTCGATTACGAGAAGGGAAACCCCGTGGCGGTCAACGGGAAGCGGCTCTCCCCCGCATCTCTCCTCGCCGAGGCAAACCGGCTGGGCGGGAAGCACGGGATCGGCCGGGTCGATCTCGTCGAGAACCGCTACGTGGGGATGAAGTCGCGCGGCGTTTACGAGACGCCCGGCGGGACGCTCCTCCACGCCGCGCACCGCGCCGTCGAATCGGTGACGCTCGACCGGGAGGTGATGCGCCTCCGGGACCAATTCGTCCCGAAATACGCGGAGCTGGTCTACTACGGCTACTGGTTCGCGCCCGAGCGGGAGGCCCTCCAGGCGCTCGTGGACAAGGTCCAGGAACCCGTCACGGGCACGGCCCGGCTCAAGTTGTACAAGGGAAGCGTCGCGGTCGTTGGCCGGAAGGCGCCCCGCTCGCTCTACAACCCGGCCCTTGCCACGTTCGAGGAAGAGACGGTCTACAACCAGAAGGACGCTGAGGGGTTCATCCGGTTGAACGCCCTCCGCCTCCGGGTCGAGCGGATGGCGCGCCGCGCAAAGGGTCCCAGGCGGCCCTCGCGCCGTGCCCGGCGTCCGGAACCGGGCGAGCACCCGGGATAGCCATGCCGTCAGCCTCCCGGACAAGAAGGAAATCCAGCGCGAAAGCCCCGGTCGGCCGCAAGCCCCGGAAGCCTTGGGGCGGCCGGTTTGCGGAGAGGACCGATCCGCTCGTCGAGGCCTACACGCAGTCGGTCTCGTTCGATCACCGGCTCGCCCCGTACGACATCGCCGGCTCGATCGCCCACGCGAAGATGCTCGCCAAATGCCGCATCATCTCGAAGGCCGACGGCGCGGAGATCGTCCGCGGCCTGGAGAAGATCCGTCGGGAAATCGAGGAGGGCCGATTCACGTGGCGGACGGACCTCGAGGACGTCCACATGAACGTCGAGGCCCGGCTCACGGAGATGATCGGGGACGCGGGGCGGCGTCTTCACACGGCGCGGAGCCGGAACGACCAGGTCGCTCTCGATCTCAGGCTCTACCTGAGGGACATCGTCCACGAACATGACCGCCAGATCGCCGGCCTGCAGAGGGCGCTCCTCGCGCAGGCCTCCCGGGGCCAGGAGACCGTCATGCCCGGGTACACGCACCTCCAGCGCGCCCAGCCGGTGCTCCTCGCCCACCACCTCCTCGCCCACGTCGAGATGCTGGAGCGGGACCGGGAGCGGCTCCGCGACGCCTTCAATCGGATCAATGTCATGCCCCTGGGGTCGGGCGCCCTGGCCGGAACGCCTCACCCCATCGACCGGGCCTTCACAGCGAAACTGCTCGGGTTCCCGCGGATCACCCGGAACTCGATCGACGCCGTCTCGGACCGCGACCCGGCCCTCGAATACCTGGCGGGGGCGGCTATCCTGGCCGTGCACCTTTCCCGGCTGGCCGAGGAGATCGTCCTCTGGAATACGGCCGAATTCGGCTTTGTCCGCATCCCGGATTCCTTCGCCACGGGCTCCTCTCTGATGCCCCAGAAGAAGAACCCCGACGTGGCCGAGATCGCCCGCGGGAAAGCTGGCCGCGCGGCGGGCAACTTCATCGCCCTTCTCACGGTGATGAAAGGACTGCCGCTCAGCTACAACAGGGATATGCAGGAGGACAAGGAGCCCCTCTTCGACACGGCCGACACCGTCGGACGGACGCTCGCCGTCATGACGGCCCTCGTCAGCCGGGTCTCGTTCGACGAACAACGGATGAGGAATGCGGTCAGGGAAGGGTTCACGACGGCGACCGACCTCGCGGACGATCTCGTGGAGAAAGGCGTTCCATTCCGGACGGCCCACGAAGTCGTTGGGCGAATCGTCCGTGAGTGCCAGGAGAAGGGGCGGACGCTCGACCAGTTGACCCTGGCCGATCTCAGGCGTCACGAACCGGCGTTCGACCGGAAATCGCTCAGGCGCGTCGACCCGCTCGACTCGATCCGCCGCCGGAAGAGCCCGGGAGGCACCTCTCCCGGATCCGTCTCGGCCCAGATCGAGTTCTGGGAGCGGCGGCTGGCGGGACCCGCATGATATTCGACGCCGCTCCGGCGAACGACAAGCCGGGTCAAATCCCCCCACCCCCCCTTTGCCAAAGGGGGGCCAAGGGGGATTGCCTGCGGCCGGTTCAGGCTCCCCTGCTCGCCTTCGGCGCGCTTTTTCTCCTGCTCGGCGCCGCATCCTTGTCCTGCGGAAAGAAAGGTCCCCCCATCGTCCCCGGCTCGGTCGTTCCCGAGGCCGTGACCGACCTCGAAGCGGCTCCTCGCGGCAAGAACGTCTCCCTCGCGTGGACAAAACCGCGCAAGAACACGGACGGAACGCTCGCCGCGGACATCTCAGGATTCATCGTCCTCCGCGGGGAAGTTCCGCCGTCGGCCAAGGGGGACAAGTGCGAATGCGAGCATCAGGCGGTCGGCCGGGTCGACCTCGACGATCCCAAGCCCGGCGAGGTGGAAGGAAACCGCATCCGGTTCGAGGACAGGGGCGGCGGTCTCTATCCCGGCGGACTCCCCCACGGGCGAACCTACTCGTACCAGGTCGCCGCGGTCACAAAGAGAGACTACAAGGGCAAAGCGTCGAAGGCGGTTACGGTCGCGCTTTCACTTCCTCCCGTCCCGCCCTCCGACCTTTCCGGCGCGCCGGGGGAGGACACGGCCGCGCTCACGTGGACCGCTCCCCCCGCGGAGGCGGGCCGGGCGGCCGTCTCCGGGTATCTCGTCTTCCGAACGTCCGAAAAAGAGGCCCGGGAAATCCAGGTGTCGCCCGAGCCGGTCCGCGATCCGGCCTACACCGACCTCCACCTTTCGCCGGGCCTCCGCTACACCTATTCGGTCGCCGCCGTCGCGTCAGCGAGGCCCCCCTGGCACGCGGGTGAACGGTCCGCATCCGTCTCCGTCGTGACAATCGACAAGACCCCTCCGTCGCCGCCGCAGGGTCTCAAGGCGGAAGCGGCGGGCGGCCGCGTTCGGCTCTCATGGTCACCGAGCCCCGAGGAAGACACCGCCGGGTATCACCTCTACCGGAGCGACGAGGCGGGCGGGCGGAGCCGGAAGATCGCGACGGCTTCCGCCGGCCAGACGGCCTACGAAGACAAGACCGCGCGCCCCGGCGTCACGTACGTCTACACGATCACGGCCTACGACCGCGCCCAGCCGCCGAACGAATCGCCGCCGTCCTCCCCCGCCAAGGTCTCCGTTCGGAAAAAGGAATTGAAAATTGGAAATTGAAAATTGGAAATTTGAAATTGGAAGACAAGCAACGAAGAACCGGACAACGAAAGCCGGCGAGGAATGGGATGAGTGTCTTCGGCAATTTACAATTTGAAATTTACAATTTCCAATTTTCAATCTGCCTTTCTTGAATACGGTGTGTTGCCCTGCGGGGGTGAAAACGCCGGGACCCCGAGACCACAAGATAAGGGCGCCGATTCACCGGTTGCCCGACCAGCCGGCTTTTCTTCACCCCCGCCCTGAACACCCATCGAACGGGAGGGGGCTTCGATTCTTCGATTCTCCCATTCACCCATTCACCGATTCACCCATTCACCGATCGACCGATTCACCCATTCACCGATCGACCGATTCCCCACCCACAAAGAGTATTGAAAACCCCTGTCCCGGCTGATATATTCGGACGCGCGGCCCTCGGCAATCCGGCCGGGGTTGCGCGGCCCGACAGGCCCGTGTTCGATCGAGAAAGAGGTGCAAGGTTTTGGCGTCATTCGAATACCGAAACGGCTCTTTTCACGCCGAGGACGTCTCCGTCTCCGCCGTCGCGGACCGGATCGACACGCCCTTCTACCTCTACAGCCACGCGGCGCTGACCGACAACTTCCGGGCGTTCGACGGGGCGTTCAGCGGGATGCCCCATTTGACGTGCTTCGCCGTCAAGGCGAACTCGAACCTCGCCGTCCTTTCCCTCTTCGCGAAGGAAGGCGGGGGGGCCGATATCGTCTCGGGCGGCGAACTCTTCCGCGCTCTCAGGGCGGGCGTCCCCGCCGACCGGATCGTTTTCGCCGGCGTTGGCAAGAAGCGAAGCGAGATCCAGGCCGCGCTGGAGGCCGGCATCCGGATGCTCAACGTCGAATCCCGCGAGGAGCTGGCCGCGATCAACGAAGTCGCCGGAAGAATGGGAAAGAAGGCGCCGATCGCCCTCCGGGTGAATCCGGACATCGATCCCAAGACTCATCCGTACATCTCGACCGGCCTTAGGAAGTACAAGTTCGGCATCGCGATCGAGGAGGCGCTTGAACACTACCGGGAAGCCCGCGCGCTTTCGAACATTGCGCTCGTCGGCATTCACCATCACATCGGCTCACAGCTCACCGAGGTTCAGCCGTTCGCCGATGCCCTCGCGCGGATCGTCGATCTCGTCAGGAACCTGAGGGCGGAGGGAATCGACATCCGCCAGATCGACGTCGGCGGCGGCCTTGGGATCGTGTACAAGGACGAGACCCCTCCGCATCCGGACGAGCTCGCCGGCGCCGTTCTTCCTCTCCTCGACGGCCTTGGCTGTACGCTCGTCCTGGAACCGGGGCGGGCGCTCGTCGGGAACGCCGGCATCCTGGTGACGCGCGTCCTCTACGTGAAGCGCTCCGGCGGGAAGACGTTCGTCATCGTCGACGCGGCGATGAACGATCTCACGCGCCCCTCTCTGTACGGGGCGTATCACGCCGTCGTCCCCGTCCGGGAGAGAGGGGGGAAGCCCGTGAAGGCCGACATCGTTGGGCCGATCTGCGAGTCTGGCGATTTTCTCGCCAAGGACCGGGAGATCCCGCCCGTCTCCTCCGGCGACCTTCTCGCCGTCATGAGCGCGGGCGCGTACGGCTTCACAATGTCGTCCAACTACAACTCGCGCCCCCGAATTCCGGAAGCGATGGTCAGGGACGACAATTTTTTCATCGTCCGCGAGCGGGAGACCTTCGAGGACCTGGTGAGGGGCGAACAGATCCCGGAACTTCTCCTGGCCTGATCGAAAAGGAGCCAGACAGATGACGGAGCAAAAGGCCCACGCGGAACCCAAGACGCCCGCGGAGTTCTACAAGCTGGGGCAGACCCTGTACAGGGGCGGCTACCACGGCCAGGCCCTGGCAGTGTTCGAGAAGGGACTCGATCTCGCCCCGGGAGACCCGCGCTTCATCTCCTACATCGGCGTCCTCACGGCACTGGTCCGGCGCGACGTGAAGAAAGCGATCGAGCTTTGCCGGAAGGCCATCGACGAACAGCCTTACGTCGGGCAGTGGTACGTCAACCTGGCCACTGTGTACGAGAAGTCGCGCCAGAAGGAGGAGGCCGCCCTGGTCCTCCGCCGGGGCCTCGTGGCGGAGAACGGCCACCGCGAGCTCCTCTCGATGCTGAAGAAGCTCCAGCCGCGCCGGAAGCCCTTCATCGGGTCCCTGGACCGGGATCACCCGATCAACAAGCTCCTCGGCATGGTCAGCCACCGGCTCATCAAGAAGAAGGCATCGTGACCCGCCTCCCCGATTCGATCCCGTTCTGGAAGATGTCCGGCGCGGGAAACGACTTCATCCTGATCGACAACCGGACGGGGCTCGTCTCCGCTGACGAGATTCGGCCCCGCGTTCCGCGTCTCTGCGCGCCTCACGTCTCGCTCGGGGCGGACGGACTGATCCTGATCGAGTCCGCCTCCGGCGCGGCCGATTTCAAGTGGCGCTTTTTCAACGCCGACGGATCGGAGGCGGAGATGTGCGGGAACGGCGCGCGGTGCGCCGCCCGCTTCGCGCACCTGAACGGGATCGCGCCTGCCCGGATGACGTTCGAGACGATCGCGGGCCCCATCCAGGCGCGGGTCGAGGGAGGCCGCGTCCGCGTCCGGCTGACGGAGCCGCGCGCTCTGGCTCTCGGCGTCCGGCTTCCGATCGAGGGCGGGACGGATTTCTCCGCCGACTTCGTCAACACCGGCGTCCCTCACGCCGTCGTTTTCGTCGATGACCCCGGCTCGATGGACGTCTCCGGAGTGGGACGCGCGATCCGGTTCCATCCCGAGTTCGCCCCGGCCGGCGCGAACGCCAACTTCGTGCGCGTGGACGGACGCCACGCGATGCGAATCCGGACATACGAACGGGGCGTCGAGGGTGAAACGCTCGCCTGCGGCACAGGCTCGGTCGCCTCGGCCGTGGTCGCCGCGGCGCGCGGTCTCGTCGACTCGCCGGTCACGCTGGCGGCGCGAAGCGGAATCGATCTCACGGTCCACTTCGCCAGGTCGAATGGAACGTTCGGGGAGATCGACCTGGAAGGAGACGCCCGGATCGTCTGCAAGGGCGAGCTTACGCGGGAGGCATGGGAATGAGTCCGCGCTTTTCGGGCGCCTACGTTGCCATCGTGACGCCCTTCAAGAACGGGAGAGTCGACGAGGAAGCCCTCCGGGCTTTGGTGGAGTTCCAGATCGCCGCCGGGACGGACGGGATCGTGCCTTGCGGAACGACGGGCGAATCGGCCACGCTCTCCCACGACGAGCACGGCCGCGTCGTGGAGATTGTCGTCAAGGCCGCCGCAAAGCGCGTCCCTGTCCTCGCGGGAACGGGGTCCAACTCGACGGATGAGGCGATTGCCCTGACCCGGCGCGCCAAGACGGCGGGCGCCGACGGCGCCCTCCTCATCACGCCGTACTACAACAAGCCGACCCAGGACGGCCTCGTCCGCCACTTCCGGGCCGTCGCCGACGCGGTGGACATCCCCATCGTCCTCTACAACGTCCCGGGACGAACGGCGGTCAACATGCTGCCGGCCGCGGTGGAGGAGCTTTCGCGCCATCCCCGGATCGTCGGAATCAAGGAGGCGACGGCGAACCTCGACCAGATCAGCGAGGTGATCGAGCGGTGCGGGCCGGATTTCGCCGTCATCTCGGGCGACGACATGACCTTCCTGCCGACGCTCGCCATAGGCGGGGTCGGCGTGATCTCCGTCACGGCCAACGTCGCCCCGGACCGGATCGCGGCCCTCTACGACGCCTGGACGCGCGGAGACCGGGACGAAGCGCTCCGCGTCCACCAGTCTCTCCAGCCCCTCAACCGGGCGATGTTCCTCGAGACGAACCCGATCCCGGTGAAGACGGCCCTCTCGCTCATGGGCCGGTGCTCGGATGAGATGCGCCTCCCCCTCTCTCCCATGGGGGAGGGGAACAAGGAAAAGCTCCGGACCGTCCTGCGGACAGCCGGGCTCGTCCGCGCGTGAGGGCCGAACCATGAACCGCAAAGTGCGCCGCAATCCCCGCCCCTTGGGGCGGGGTCAAGGCGCACGAATGCAAATAACGCAAAGTACCTTAGAGGTCGGAGAATCCCCGCCTTTCAAGGCGGGGTTCTTCAACCCGAAAAGAGCGGTTATCCGCAGATGGACGCAGATTTTCGCAGATTCTCAAGGGCTTCTCTCTGGAACCTCAGGTCGCCCGCACGATGACTCACCATGGAATCGCTGCGGCTTTTTGTGTGATTGTCTGCGTAATCCGCGCAATCTGCGGATCCTTCGGGTCTTAGGATGAACCGAATCGTCGTGACCGGCGCGGCCGGCCGAATGGGCTCCCAGATCGTCTCGGCGGTCCTGGACGCCCGCGACCTGAAGATGGGCGGGGCGACCGAGAGGAAGGGGCACCCCTCCTTCGGCAAGGACATCGGAGACCTGATCGGCCGGGGCAAGGTGGGCGTCCTCCTGACCGACAGGCTGGAAGCCGTCCTGCCCGGAGCCCAGGCGATGATCGACTTCACCACGCCGGAAGGAACGATCGAGCATCTCGGGCCGGCCGCCGAGAACAAGGTCCCGGCCGTCATCGGCACGACCGGCTTCAGCAAGGACCAGTTGGACGAGATCCGCCGGTTGTCGGAAAGGATCCCGATCGTCCTCGCGCCCAACATGAGCGTGGGCGTCAACGTCCTTCTCAAGGTCCTGGCCGTCGCCGCCAAGGCCCTCGGAGACAACTACGACGTCGAGATCGTCGAGATGCACCACCGGCTGAAGAAGGACGCGCCGAGCGGAACGGCCATCCGTCTCGCCCAGGTGGTCGCCGAGGCTCTCGGGCGCGACCTCGAGAAGACCGCCCGGTACGAGCGGCACGGCGTCATGGAAGAGCGCGCCGCTCAGGAGATCGGCATCCAGACCCTCCGCGGCGGAGACGTCGTCGGCGACCACACGGTCATTTTCGCCGGACCGGGAGAAAGGCTCGAGTTCATCCATCGGGCCCACTCCCGGGGCAACTTCGCGCGGGGCGCCGTCCTTGCGGCGCGATGGCTCTTCGGCCGCCCGCCCGGACTCTACGACATGCAGGACGTCCTGGGACTGAAGCAGTGAAAAACCGTTATTCGTCAGTAGTCAATCGTCAATGGTGAGTAACGAATGACCAATAACGATTGACGATTGACCAATAACCATTGACCAATAACCATTGACGATTGACCAATAACGCCCAATGAAAATCGCCCGCGTCCGGATGGACGATCACGAGACTTATGCCGTCGCCGAGCCGGAGAACGACCGGCTGATTCCGGCGGCGGGAGATCCATTCGCGGGCCTTCGTCCCGGCGGCGAGAGCGTCCGCCTCTCGGAGGCGCGCCTCCTCGCCCCCGTCCTTCCGTCGAAGATCGTCGCCGTCGGCCTCAACTACCAGGACCACGCCGACGAGCAGAACGCCCAGCTTCCCGATGAGCCGCGCCTCTTCATCAAGCCGGCGACGGCCGTCATCGGGCCGGGCGAGGCCATCGTGTACCCCGAGATGTCCGAGCGCGTGGACTACGAGGCGGAACTGGCCGTTGTGATCTCCCGCCGGGCCCGGAACGTCCCGCCGGAGGAAGCCCAGCGGCACATCCTGGGGTACACGTGCGGAAACGATGTCACGGCGCGCGACCTCCAGAAGAAGGACCGCCAGTGGACCCGGGCCAAGTCGTTCGACACGTTCGCGCCGCTGGGTCCCTGGATCGAGACGGACCTCGATCCTTCGTCCTGCCCCGTGGAGGCGCGGCTGAACGGAGAGGCCAAACAGTCGTCGAACACCGGCAAGATGATCTTCAGCGTTCCATTCCTCGTCAGCTTCATCTCCCGCGTCATGACGCTTCTTCCGGGCGACGTGATCCTGACTGGAACACCGGCCGGGATCGGCCCCATGAACCGGGGAGATACGATCGAGATCACCGTCGGCGGTATCGGAACGCTGAAAAACAGGGTGGTGTAATTGCAACTGGCAACTGGCAACTGGAAACTGAAGGCAAAAGGAGAAGTATTGATGCCTGTTCAGACGGATTCTTACATTCAGTCCCTGATCGCCGAGCGGATCGGAGGGGCCCGGTTCGGCAGGGAAGACGTCATATACAAGTTCGAGAAGATCAAGAGAGCCAAGGCCCAGGCGCGCCGCGAATTCCCCGGCGTGGAGATCATCGACATGGGCGTCGGCGAGCCGGACGAGATGGCCCATCCGGAAGTGGTCGAGGTCCTCCGGGCCGAAGCGGCCAATCCGGAAAACCGCGGATACACGGACAACGGCATCCAGGCGCTCAAGGACGCCGTCCCTGCGTACTTGGAACGGGTCTACGGCGTCTCCGGGATCGATCCCAACGGCGAGGTCATCCATTCCATCGGCGCCAAACCGGCGCTCGCGATGCTCGCGGCGGCCTTCATCAACCCCGGCGACGTGGTCCTGATGACCACCCCCGGATATCCGGTCCTGGGCACGCACGCGCGTTGGTACGGCGGAAGAGTAGTCAACCTTCCTCTCAAGGAAGAAAACGGCTTTCTCCCGGATCTGGACGCCGTCCCTTCCGAGGGAGCCGGCGCCAAGGTCCTCTACCTGAACTACCCGAACAACCCGACCGGCGCGGCGGCCACGCGGGAGTTCTACGAGCGGGTGGTCGACTTCGCCCGCCGCAAGAACGTGCTGGTTGTCTCCGACGCCGCGTACAACGGGCTGGTTTACGGTGGAGCGCGCCCTCTCTCGTTCCTGGCGATTCCCGGCGCCAAGGAGGTCGGCGTCGAGATCCATTCCTTCTCCAAGGCCTACAACATGACGGGCTGGCGCCTCGCCTTCCTGGCCGGGAATCCCCTGATCGTCTCCGCGTTCGCCGCTGTGAAGGACAACACGGATTCGGGACAGTTTGCGGCGATCCAGAAGGCGGGGATATACTGTATGGCCCATCCGGAAATCACGCGGGCGATCGCGGCCAAGTACGAGCGGCGCCTGGGGATGATGATCGACCTCCTTCGCGAGAAAGGATTCGGCGCCCGGATGCCCGGCGGCTCGTTCTTTCTCTACGTCCGGGCCCCCCGGGGGATCCGCGGCGGCGAGCGGTTCCAGTCCGCCGAAGAAGCCTCCCAGTGGCTTATCCGCCGGAAGCAGATATCGAGCGTTCCGTGGGACGATGTCGGGGCGTACCTTCGCTTCTCTTGCACGTTCGTAGCCCGCGGCGAGAATGAAGAGCGGCGCGTCATCGACGAAGTCCGGCGCCGGCTCTCCGACGTCGAATTCGAGTGGTGAGGGAAGGGGCGTGCACCGGGCCTATCTCGGCCTGGGAAGCAACCAGGGAGACCCGGTCCGGCAGATCCGCGAAGCGATCCGCATGCTGAGGCACCATCCGGCTGTCCGGGTCATCCGGGTTTCGCGGCTCTACCGGTCGGAGCCCGTGGGACACCGCGACCAGCCCTGGTTCGTCAACGCGGCGTGCGTGATCGACACGGAGCTTGCGCCCCGGGACCTCGCGGCGATCCTCCGGCGGATCGAATCGGCCCTTGGCAAGGCCGTGGCATTTCCCAACGGCCCCCGGACAATCGACCTGGACCTGCTCATGTTTGACGACCAGCGGCTCTCGTCCCCCGATCTCATCGTCCCCCATCCGCGCTTCAGGGACCGGCGCTTCGTCCTCGTGCCGCTGGCCGAGGCGGCGCCCGACGCGGTCGATCCCGTCTCCGGCGGGAAGATCGCCGACCTCCTCCGCCGCTGTCCGGACCGGTCGGCCGTGGAGCCCGCGTGAGAGAACCGCGCTTCATCGCGATCGAAGGGCCGATCGGCGTGGGCAAGACCTCTCTCGCCCATCTCCTGGCCGAGCATTTTAACGCGCGGGTCGTCCTTGACCCGGCCGATGACAATCCCTTTTTGGAGGAGTTCTACCGGGACCAGGCCAAGAACGCCCTCCAGGCCCAGCTCCACTTTCTCCTGGCCCGCTTCCACCAGCAGGCGGAATTCAAACAGCCCGATCTCTTCAACCGCGCCGTCATCAGCGACTACATCTTCGCCAAGGACAAGATCTTCGCCTACCAAACCCTGGGCGACCACGACCTGGGTCTTTACGAGGAGATCTTCACGATCCTCGATCGGGAGTCCGTCCGGCCGGACCTCGTCATCTATCTCCAGGCGGCGACGGAGACGCTCTGGAAACGGATCCGCCATCGAAACCGTCCCTCCGAGCGCGAGATCTCGCGGGAGTACATCGAGAACATCAACCAGGCCTACAACCACTTCTTCTTTCACTACGCCGACACCCCCCTGCTCGTGATCCGAACGACGGAAATCGATTTCGTCACCCGGAAGGAAGACCTGGACGATCTCCTCAAGCAGATCCGCCAGATGCGCAAGGGGACCCAGTATTACGTACCGATGAGCTCGGGAGAGACCCTGCCCGACAAGAACTGAGCCGTACCAGCCCGGAGGCAAGGAAACCGCGCTTGAAAACGGGCCAAGGATTGCGGTATACAGGTAACAAAGGAGACTCATTGTGGAAAAGAAAGCGCCGACAATCCCGTTCCACTCAGCCCATAGCGCCCCCCCGATGGCCGCCCACCAGATGGCCGGGCCGTGCGCTCTGGCCATGGCCCTCGGCGCCCTCGGGTGGGACCTCACGGCCCAGGACATCTGGTCAGAAGTCAAGACGGCCGGAGAAGACCGGGAACCCGCCTACACAACGCTGTCGCGCCTGACCCTCTTCGCCCAGAAACACGGCTTCGAGGCCTCTCTCGTCCAGGCGGGGCTGGATCCCGTCCAGTGGGCAATCGCGAAGGGGGCCCAGGTCATCGCCTTCGCCCGGACTCACGAACAGCTCTGGGCCACCGGCGCAAAGCTCATCATCAAGGTCGACGAGGTCACGGTCACGTTCCACGATCCTCTGCACGGCCCCAACCGCACCATGCCGAGGGACGAATTCGAGAAGCTCCTCGTTCCTTACGGGCGCCATCCGGGCCACTGTTATATCATCGTCTCCGCGAAGGCGAGCCCGCCGTCCTTCAACCTCTGGGAGATGGCCGCCTTTGCCAACCCGCAACTGGCCTGCCCGAACTGTTCCGTCGTCTCGCCCGTGACGACATACACGTGCGAGGAGTGCCGTCAGTCGTTTCGATACGGCCCCGGCCTTCCGCTGGGATGCCCCAACCCCCGTTGCCCATCCGGTTACTGGAGCTTCGTCCGTTGCGCCAACTGCGACGAGGAGATCACGCTGATCTGACGGTCTCTCTTTGCCCGAAGACGCGCGAGGAGATCAATAAATGAGCGAAGCCCTCGACTATCTTGCCAAGGTCCGCCCTGAAGCGATGGGGCACTACCTCAAGTTCCTCAAGGAATCGGCGCGCCACCTCGACCCGAAGACGCGCTGGATCATCTCGGTCGTCACGAAGGTCGTGACGGGAAGCGAGCGGGGTCTCAAACAGTACCTTCCGCGCGCCATCGAAGCCGGGGCGACGCCGAACGAGATTCTCGACGCCATCCTTTGCGCCTTCCCGGCGGCGGGCCTCACGAAGGTCCTGAGCGCCGTTGACGTTCTGCTCTCGATGGACCTTCCCGAGTTCCGCGCTGAGAACCTGGGCCGCCCGGCGGACTGGCACCGGATCGGACCCTTGAGCGAATTCCCGGAGGAGCGCCCCGCCTGGCGGACCGTCGAGGACAGAACGGTGATCGTTGTCCGCCGGAACGGAAGCGCCCTTGTGTTCGACGATCATTGCCCCCACCGAAAGACGAAGATCCCCCTCCAGCAGAACGAGGCGGGGAACATCGTCTGCCCCGGCCATCATTGGGAGTTCGATCCCCGAAGCGGCGCGTGCGTCAAAAGCGGCAACCGGCCCATGAGCCGTATCCCGGTCAAGGTCGAGACCGACGTCCTCTTTGCGGAGTGGTGAGCAGGGATTGGGGATCGATAGATTTCCAATTTCCAATTTCCAATTTCCAATCTACAATCTCCACCCAGTGGAAACCATCTCCTCTCCCGCTGATCTCCGCAACAGGACTCTGGCCGCTCTCCGGGCCGGCAAGACAATCGGCTTTGTCCCCACGATGGGCGCGCTCCACGCGGGGCACGCCTCCCTGATCCGCCGCGCCCGCGCGGAAAACGACCTGCTCGTTGTCTCCATTTTCGTCAATCCGGCGCAGTTCGGCCCCGCGGAGGATCTGGACCGGTACCCCAGGGACATCCCGCGGGACACGGCTCTTTGCGAGCGGGAGAAGGTCGATCTTCTTTTCCTTCCCCGGGTCGAGGACGTCTATCCCCCGGGATTCGACACGTTTGTCGCGCCGGGAAGGGCCGCGGAAGGCCTTTGCGGCGCCTCTCGACCGAACCATTTCCGCGGCGTAGCCACCGTCGTCCTCAAATTCTTCAGCGTCGTTCGTCCCACGAGGGCCTATTTCGGAGAAAAGGACTACCAGCAGATCGCCGTGATTCGGCGGATGGCGCGGGACCTCGACCTCGACGCGGAGATCGTCCCCTGCCCGACCGTCCGGGAGGCCGACGGCCTCGCCATGAGCTCCCGGAACGCGTTCCTCTCGCCGGAGGAGCGCACAACCGCGACGGTCCTCTTCCGGGCGGTCTCTGCCATGGCCCGGAGCCGCGAGACTGGCGAGCGCCGAGCGGCCGTCCTCCGCGAAGCCGGGGGCTCCGTTCTGGCCGCGGAACCTGCCTTCCGCGTCGAGTATCTGGAAATCCGTGACGCCGAGACGCTGGACCCGATCGAGACCTGCGACCGCCCCGCCGTCGCCCTCCTCGCCGGCCGCATCGGAGGCGTGCGGCTGATCGACAACGTCCGCCTTCCTTGCGATTGACGCCCCGCCCCGCGTCTGGTAAAAGAGCGTTCATCTTTCAGCAGGGAGAATCCCGATGCCCAAGGTCACCATCTACGGCAAAGACACCTGACCGTACACGACGCGAGCCCGTGAGGACTTCGCCCAGCGCGGATTCACGATCGAATACGTCAACATCAAGGACGACCCGGACGCCATGGCCCGCATGCTCGCCGTCACCGGAGGAGGGCGGAACGTTCCCGTCATCGTCGAGGAGAACGGGCGAACGGCCGTCGGCTTCGGCGGAACGTGAGGGGTCTAGGCAAGCCGCCGGTCGTGACGGCTCAGCAATCCTAATCTCGCGCCGCGTCGCGCCCCATCAGGAGCGGCCATGAAGTTTGGAACCCTTCTCGCCCGCGAGAAGGTCATCACGCCCGAACAGCTTGAAGAAGCCCTCAAGAACCAGGTCGTCTACGGGGGACGGCTTGGAACGATCCTGCTCACGCTCGGCCACATCGATATCGAGACGCACAAGCGCCTGTTGTCCCGGCATTTCGGGGTCCCGTGCGCCAGCCAGCCCGACATCGAGAACGCGCCGCGCGATGTCATCGAGCGAATCCCTTCCGACCTCGTCCAGAAGCACGGGGTCCACCCGATCAAGATCGAAGGACGAAGGCTCCACCTCGCCATGTCCGACCCCCGGAACATCTCCGTCCTGGACGAAATCTCGTTCCTGACCGGCTTGATGATCGTCCCGTACGCCCTCCCCGAGATCGTCCTCGCGTACTACCTGGAGCGGAACTACGGAATTCCCCGACGCGAATACCACGCGCGCCTCTCCGAACTGGAACGCCTCGCCATTTTCGGCGGGAGATCCCCGGACCGCTCCCGGCCAGACGGGACTCCCGCGCGGCCCGTGCCGGAATCTCGGCTCAAGGCCGCGGAACCTCCCCTGGTCATCCCGACGGGCCCTCTCCCGCTGGAAAACGCGATCGAGCAGATGGACGCGGCCCCGGATCGGACCAGGATCGGGCTGACGATCCTTCAGTTCGCGCGGCAGTATCTTTCGACGGCGGCTCTGTTTCTTGTCAAGACCGACGAGGCGATCGGCTGGGTGGGTGTCTCGGCCGACGGACCTCTGGCCGCGATCGGAGAAACCATCCTGCCGCTCGACGGACCGTCCGTCTTGAAGACCGTCAAGGAAAGCGGGGCGATCTATTTCGGCCCAGTGGCTTCCGAACCGCTGAACGAAGCGCTGCTCCGCGCCCTGGGCCGCGAACGGCCCGCGACCGCGCTCGTCCTTCCGGTCCAAGTCCGCCGGAGAGTGGTCAACCTTTTTTACGGAGACGCCGGACGCTCGGAGATCGACCCCACGCTTCCGGCCAGGCTTTCCCGCCTTCTGGCCGCCGCGGGGACCGCGTACGAACGATTGATCGTTGAAAGCAAGAAGAAGATGGAACTATAGGGCGGGTGAATGGGTGAATCGGTGAATCGGTGAATGGGCGACGATGACAGGAATTTGCAGATTACGCGGATTTCACGGATTCCTCAGGTTCCATGAAGCGTTCCTGCTTCTCTGCGGGATGAAGAGAATCTGCGCCAATCTGCGGATCGGCGGGCTCTACGAACGGTCGGCGCAGAGGACGGCGTCCGTAGCATTCCGCTCCATGTACGACTCGAACGCCTTCGTGGCGAGGTAGGCCGCCTTCCTGTCCCCGCCGTAGGTCTGGTGCATGACCTCTCTTTCCCACGCCGGGAGGCCTTTCCACCATTCATCGACGAGGTGGGAGATGTCTTTTTCTCTTGGCGAGGGATCGCTCATCCAGTCCTCCCAGAATGACCTTAACCATCAGAACAATGACCGGCTGTTTTTCATTCCTGCCGCACACTCGGCGGGGCCATGCGGACCG